>ERZ773107.2091-NODE-2091-length-15846-cov-6.850864_pt1 | contig 15846 bp, 14 predicted proteins | sample MGYA00580571_ERZ773107 | MGnify/ENA primary metagenome ERZ773107 (study PRJEB29015, sample SAMEA2737843) | human gut metagenome | biome: human gut; feature: human-associated habitat; material: faeces | place: China | collected 2012 ... | reverse complement strand
CCCCGCCGCTGCCGCAAAGAGCCGCTGCCCGGGCGGGCGGCGGCTCTTTGCGTATAAAAAGGTTCGGGGAAGATCTCCGTGTTACAGGATGCGCACCCGGATGACGGCGGGGATGGCAGCCAGCTTTTCGGCCAGCTTGCCGTCCACGGCACCGGTCGCGTCCAACATGGTGTAGGCCATATTCTTTTTGCTCTTGTTCATCATGTTTTCGATGTTCAGGCCCGCCTCGGTGGTCAGGGCGGTGATCTGGCTGATCATGCCCGGCTCATTCTTGTGAATGATGCAGATACGCTTGCCGCCGGCACGGGGCTGGTGAACTTCCGGCATGTTGACCGAGTGGGCAATATTGCCGTTTTTGATGTAATCGCTGATCTCCTGCGCTGCCATGACGGCGCAGTTGTCCTCGGCTTCCGGGGTGGAAGCGCCCAGGTGCGGGGTGCAGACGACGCCCGGCTTGCCCAGCAGGGCCTCGGTGGGGAAATCGGTCATGTAACCGGAGACCTTGCCCGTCTCCATGGCGTCCAGCAGGGCGGGGGTGTTCACCAGCTCGCCGCGGGCGTAGTTCAGGATCCTGACGCCATCCTTGCACAGGGCCAGTGTCTGGGTATTGATGGTATCTTTCGTGGTGGGCAGGTAGGGCACATGGAGGGTGATGTAATCGCAGAGAGGCAGCATGTCGTTCAGGTTGACACAGTGGTGCACCTGGCTGCTCAGGTTCCAGGCCGCGTCAATGGAGATGTAGGGATCGTAGCCGTAGACCTCCATGCCCAGCGCGATGGCACAGTTGGCCACCCGGGAACCGATGGCACCCAGACCGACGACGCCCAGCGTCTTGCCCTTGATCTCGTTGCCCACAAACTGCTTTTTGCCCTTTTCCACACTCTTGGCCATGGCGGCATCCCCGGCCAGCCCCTGGGTCCACTGGGCGGCGTCAGCCACATTGCGGCTGCCCGCGATCAGCATTCCGATGACCAGCTCGGCCACGGCATTGGCGTTGGCACCCGGCGTGTTGAACACCACGATGCCCTGCTCACTGCAGCGGTCCAGCGGGATGTTGTTGACGCCTGCACCGGCGCGGGCAATGGCCAGCAGGTTGTCCTTGAACGTGGTGTTCAGCAGGTCTGCGCTGCGGACGAGGATGCCGTCCGGCGCGTCGGCATCCACCGACACGTCAAAGAGGTTTTTGGGGAGCTTTGCCAGGCCCACCGGGCTGATGGCGTTGAGGGTTTTGATGGTAAACATACTTTCCGATCTCCTATACACAAATCAGGCATTCGCCTTGCGGAATTTCTCCATAAAATCGACCAGCTTGTCGATGCCCTCGCTGGGCATTGCATTGTAGATGGAAGCGCGCATACCGCCTACCAGACGGTGGCCTTTCAGGTTGACAAAGCCTGCCTCCGCGGCCTCCGCGCAGAATTTCTTGTCCATGTCGGGGTTGGGGCTGGTGAACGTGACGTTCATCGTGCTGCGGTAACGGTGCTCGACGGGGTTGTTGTAGAAGTCCTGGCCGTCCAGATAATCGTAGAGGACTTTTGCCTTGGCCTCGTTGATCTTCTGCATGTTGGCCAGGCCGCCGATGTCGTTTTCCAGATACTTGAGCACCAGCCCGGTCATGTAGATGCACCAGCAGGGAGGCGTGTTGTACATGCTGTCCTTGTTGATCAGGGTGGTGTAGTTCATCATGGTGGGCACATTGTCCGCTGCTTTGCCCAGCAGATCGTCCCGGATGATGGCAATGGCCATACCGGCGGGGGCGACATTCTTCTGGACACCAAAATAGATGCATCCGTACTTGGTCACATCCACAGGCTTGGAGAGGATCATGGAGCTCATATCCGCCACCAGCGGCACGCCCTCCACCTGCGGCACCTCCACATACTGGGTGCCGAAGATGGTGTTGTTCTGGCAGATGTGGATGTAGCTTGCATCCTTATTGTAAGGGATGGCGTTCACATCCGGGATGTAGGTAAAGTTTTTGTCCTTGCTGGAGGCCACGATGTTGGCCTCGCCGAACTTGGCGGCTTCTTTGGCGGCCAGGTTGGAGAAGTTGCCGGTCACGATGTAATCGGCCTTGCCCGTGGTCATAAAGTTCAGGGGCACCATGGCAAACTGCTGGGTAGCACCACCCTGGAAAAAGCCGATCTTGTAATGATCCGGGATGTTCATGACCCGGCGCAGGGTGGCTTCCGTCTCAGTGATGATGGCATCAAACCACTTGCTGCGGTGGCTCATCTCCATCACGCTCTGGCCGCTGTCGCCGTACTCGAGCAGCTCGGCCTGTGCCTGCTTCAGAACTTTCTCGGGCAGCATGCTGGGCCCCGCGCTGAAATTATATACTCGTGCCATAATGCACCTCTCCTTTTCCCTCAGTGATTCATGGAAACGCCGCCCGAACCTTGGCGGCGTTCGTGTTCTGGATTTGTCCGTAGTATACCGGTTCTGAGGGGTGCAAAACAAGAGCATCTTTGCACAAAGATGCAGCGTTTCTGTCCGCATTGAAATCGCAAAGCGCACAAACGTTCGTCGTATAAGAACGAATTCTAAGACATCTGTAAAATAAGTACAAAATCACCGCATGACCACTCGATTTTTCGCTCTTGCGCTTTGGGGTGGATTCTGGTAAAATAGAAGTATCAGAGACAATTGTAAAAGTATTTTTTTGAAAGGAGGCGTTCCCATGTACGGTATCCCGGAGCACTGCCAGCCCCTTTCCCCCGCCGAGGAGCAGGTGCTGCTGGCCGTCTGGGCCTGCCGCCCGCCTGCCACCCGGCGCGACATCGGCGAAAAGCTGGCTGCCAAGGGCTGGGCCCCGGCCACAGTGCTCAACTTCTTGTATCGGCTGGAAAAAAAGGGCTGGGTGAAGAGCGGCAAGGACCAGAACCGCAACACCTACACCCCCACCGTTACCCGCCGGGCCTACGGCGTGGCCGCCATGCGGGAACGGCTGGACACCGTCTTCGGCGGCGACCTCGCCGAGGCCGTCCGGGCCCTCGTCAGCGAGAGCGGCTGCGGCCAGAGCGAGCTGGAACAGGCCATGGCCGTCCTGGCCGAAAAGCACGCTGAAGCGGAAGAATATGATTTGTATGACCCATACGGGTAAGGCCCGTGCAAAAACAGAACAAGCCCTCTCCGGAGGGCCTGTTCTGTTGCGTTTTATCGACATTTATGCTATTCTTGTTTGTAGAAAATACAAAAATGACCGCCTCACAGCCTACCAAACTTGAGCGGTCATTTCTTCTTGACGAATCTGGTAAGGGGCTAGTCGTTTGCAGACAGCGCCTTTTCTATTTGTAGAATCGTGATTTTTTGTTGTTTTATCAAGCCCGCATGGTGGGCTGGGAGGATCTATGTCAGATTGCAAACTGCGCGCCAAAAACTGCGGCGGCTGCCCGCTTCTGGGGCTGGACTACGCCGCGCAGCTCAAACAAAAAGAAAGCGCCGTCCGCGCCCTGCTGGGCAAATACGGCCCCGTGCACCCCATCCGGGGGATGGATGTTCCCTACCGCTACCGCAACAAGGTCATTTCCACCTTTGCCCCGGCAGCGGGCGGGAAGCTCACCTCCGGCATCTATGCGGCCCGCACCCACAAAGTGCTGCCCGTGGAGAGCTGCCTGCTGGAAGATGAAGTGCTGGACAAGGTGCTGCTGGCTGTCCGGGCGGCGGCCAATCGCTGCCGCTACCAGCCCTACAACGAGGACCGCGGCACCGGCCTGCTCCGTCACTGTCTGCTCCGTCGGGCCGTTGCCACCGGGCAGGTGATGGTGGTACTGGTCACGGCCCAGCCCGTTCTGCCCGGTGCCAAGAACTTCGTCCGTTATCTCTTGGAAGAAGCCGAAACGCGCGGCGTCCCTGTGACCACCGTAGTGCAGAATTACAACCCCCGCCAGACCAGCGTTGTGCTGGGCGAGGCCGAAAAAGTGCTGTACGGCAAGGGCTTCATTCTGGACACTCTCTGCGGCAAGACCTATGCCCTGAGCCCCCGCAGCTTCTACCAGGTCAACCCGGTGCAGACGGCGGTGCTCTACGGACTGGCCGTGGATGCCGCCCGCCTGACCGGAAAAGAGACCGTGCTGGACGCCTACTGCGGCATTGGCACCATCGGCCTCACGGCCTCCGGCAAGGCCAGGCAGGTGGTAGGCGTCGAGCTCAACCGGGACGCCGTGCGGGACGCCATTGGCAACGCCAAACACAATGGCGTGAAAAACGCACGCTTCTTCGCCGCGGATGCCACCGCGTGGATCCAGGAAGCCGCCGAAGCGGGCCAGCGGGCGGACGTCATCTTCATGGACCCGCCCCGAGAGGGCTCGACCCCCCAGTTCCTTGAGAGCGTGGCCAGGATGGCCCCGAAGCGGGTGGTCTATGTCAGCTGCAACCCCGAGACCATGGCCCGCGACCTCGCTCTCCTGACCCAAAAAGGCTACCGCGCCGAAGGCTTTGTCCCAGTGGATCTATTCCCCCAGACCGCCCATTGCGAAGTGGTCGGGGCCTTGTCCAGACCGTGAATCAAACACCGTGAAAGCGAGGAAGCCGTATGAATGAGTTTTCACACTTAAAAAACAAGCTTCTGGCGGAGCGGGCTTCCTCGTGGCACGGATCCTCTCTTTCTTTGCTTGACCGACGATTTGATTCTCTTTCAAGTTGTCGTTCCCTGTTCTCCTAATTCATTTACCTTCTAAAACAACAGCCGCTCCGGTTGATGCTTTTCCCGGAGCGGCTGTTGTTTTTTATTTTAAATTGAAATCACGCCCCAAAGAACTCTTTTGCGATATCCGCGCTCTGCTTGGCGTCCTTGGCGTACCAGTCCGCGCCGATCTTCTCGGCGTACTCGGGGGTCAGCACGGCACCGCCCACCATCACCTTGCAATCCAGCTTGGCGGCGTGGAGGGCCGCAATGGTCTCCTCCATGCTCTTAAGGGTTGTGGTCATCAGGGCGGAGAGGCCCACAAGGTGGACGTCCTTTTCCCGGACAGTCTCCACTACGGTCTCCACGGGAACGTCGCGGCCCAGGTCGATGACCTCAAAGCCATAGTTTTCAAGGATGACCTTGACAATGTTCTTGCCGATGTCGTGGACATCGCCCTTGACGGTGGCCAGCACGATGCGGCCTTTGCTGGCCCCGGCGCCGCCCCGCTGGGCAATGGCGGTCTTGATCTCGTCAAAAGCGCTCTGGGCCGCACTGGCGGCCTGCAGCAGCTGCGGCAGGAAGAGCTTCCCTTTCTCGTACTTGACCCCCACGATGTCCAGTGCCGGGATGAGGGCCTCATCCACCAGCTCCAGCGGCTCTTTCTCGGCCAGCAGGGCCTTAGTGCAGGCAGCAGCTTCCCCTTTCAGGCCCTGCTCCACCGCTTTCATCAGGGAGGCATAGGGGCCGGACACCGCCGGGCCCGCTGCTTCCGCGGCGGCAGGGACACCGCTGGCAGCTTTGTCCTGCATGGCCTTGGCCAGCGCCGCCGAGGCGGGCACTTGATCGGCATAGCGGGCAATGTATCTGCCGCTCTGCTTGTCCCGGTTGGTGAGGACGTTGTAGGCATAGACCGCCGCCATCATCTCCTCGCTGGAGGGGTTCATGATGGCAAGATCGAGGCCTGCATACATGGCCATGGTGAGGAACGTGGTGTTCAGGTACGGGCGGCAGGGCAGGCCGAAGCTGATGTTGGACACGCCCAGAATCGTCCGTACCCCCAGCTCCGTCTTGCAGGTGTGGAGAGCCTGCACCGTGGCAAGCACATCCTCCTGCTGAGCGCTGGCGGTCAGGGTCAGGCAGTCGATGTAAATGTCCTCCTGCGGGATGCCCGCTTCCAACGCCGCTTTTTTGATGCGGCGGGCAATGGCCACACGGTCTTCCGCCTTTGGCTGGATGCCCCGCTCATCAATGGCGAGGCCTACCACGGCGGCACCGTACTTTTTGCACAGGGGCAGAACTTTTTCCAGCACCTCCGGCTCGCCGTTGACCGAGTTGACGATGGGCTTGCCGTTGTAGACCCGCAGGCCCCGCTCCAGCGCTTCGGCGTGGGAAGAATCCAGCTGCAGGGGCAGGCTGACCACGCTCTGCAGGGCCTTGACCACCTGCTCCATCAGGGCAGGCTCATCCACACCAGGGGCACCCACGTTGACGTCCAGGATCTGTGCTCCGGCCTCGGCCTGGCTGACCGCCTGCTCGAGGATATAGTTCATGTCGCCGTCCCGCAGGGCCTGCTGGAACCGCTTTTTGCCCGTGGGGTTGATCCGCTCGCCCACCACGGTGATGCCGTCCACGTTCACGCAGTCCACCGGGCTGCAGATGATCGAGAGCATCGGGTGCTCCGGGCGGCCCGGCTTGCAATCGGCAAACACGCCGTTGAGCATCTGGATGAACTCCGGCGTGGTGCCGCAGCAGCCGCCCGCCGCAAACAGGTGCAGCTCCCGGTAGGGCTTCATCTGCATAGCGTAAAGCTGCGGGGTGATGTCGTAGCCGCTGCCGTCGGCCCGGGGCAGGCCCGCGTTGGGCTTGACGAAGACCGGGAAATCTCCGGGCACGGCCTCCGCCAGCCGCTTGGCCATGGGGAAGATCTCTTTGGGTCCCAGCGAGCAGTTGATGCCCACGGCGTTGGCCCCCAGGCCCCGGGCCGTGGCCGCAAAGCTCTCCACCGTGCAGCCCGTAAAGGTGCGGCCATTGGCCTCAAAGCTCATGCTGGCCATGATGGGCAGGGTACTGTTCTCTTTGGCGGCCAGCAGAGCCGCTTTCATTTCATACAGGTCGGTGAATGTCTCAAAATAGAGGATGTCCGCCCCGGCGGCCACACCGGCCCGGACGATACGGCCATACTCCGCCACGGCGTCCTCAAAGGCCAGCGTCCCGCTGGGTTCCAGCAGCTCGCCCAGCGGCCCCACATCCAGCGTGACCAGTGCGCCATACGGAGCCACGGCCTGCTTACAGTTGGCAATGCCCGCCGTAATGACCTCTTCCAGCGTGTACTTGCTGTCGGCCAGCTTGTGGGGCGAAGCGCCAAAGGTATTGGCGTTGACGACGCGGCTGCCAGCGGCCGCGTATTTTGCATGGATGCTCCGGATGAGCTCCGGGTTTTCAATGTTCAAATCTTCCGGCCGGGTCCCCAGCTTCATCCCGGCTGCCTGCAGCATGGTGCCCATGCCGCCATCCAGCAGGATGGTATTGGGCTGGTTGAACAGTTCACTCGCTTGCACAGGTCTTCCCTCTCTTTCGATATTCGCACCGGGTACGGAGCACACAATGCCCGCAGCCCGCTAAATGTCCCTTGACCGGGTGGTCACTGAGGCCCAGAATGGCCGTCACGCTCTTGCGGGGGGTCATCAGGTTGGTGTTCAGCACACAGATGCCCGCCCGCCGGGCGGTGTCCAGCACTGCCGCTACTTTCGGCTGCACCGTGATGGGCCAATCACCGTAGCCCGGCGAGAAGCGGCCTGTGAGGTACTTTTCCTCCCGCGCGGCCCACTGCCGCAGCTCGGCTTCGGCGGCATCCGCCGCCTGCTCCGCCAGGGCGGAACCCAGCGCGTCCGACGCCACGGAGGCGGCAATATCCCCCACCCCGGCCCGGCGGATCTGTGCATCCACGCCGGGGCCCAGAGTGACCGCCAGCATCAGTGCCTGCGGGCAGTCCTCCAGATGCTTCATCACATCCCCGCCCTGCAGGATCCCTGCTTCCAGCAGGCTGTCCACATCGGCTTCCAGCCAGACGGCCCGGGGCGTGGCGGCTGCCAGAATGGGCACTGCGCATTTTTCCAGCAGTGTCCGAGTGGCCGTGTCCGGCTCCCCCCGGGCTCCAAAGTAGCGCGCCGCCTGCGGGATATCGATCTTGGCCGGTTTTTCCAGCACCAGCGGCCTGCTTGGCCCGATGGACATTTCCGCCGCCCCCTTTCCGTAGAATCTGTTTCAGTATACCGCACCGGTGGGATTTTATCAATCCCGCAGACAGAAAAACACCCCTGCACACGGGGCGCAGAGGTGTTTTGCATCCGGTATCAGAATTTGATCTTCCACACATGGTCGGTGCGGAACGTGCCGTTGGCGTAGTGGATGGCACCGGACTCAAACAGCACATAGATGCCGCCGTCCTTGGCGTCGGCCAGTGCCTCGGTCATGGGCATGGCGGTCACGCTCTCTTTGAGGCGCTTGCTGTCCAGAATGTAACCCGGCACATCCCTGCCCTGCACGGTCAGCATGGTGTCCAGCGTCTCTCCCAGTGCCAGCGAGTAGTGGAGCAGGCTGGCGTTGTTCTTCCGGCCATAGGACTGGCTCAGGGTGACGGTATCGTCCTCCCCGACCACGACACCCTGAATTTTGTTGGGGCCGACCAGTACCACATCCGGCTGAGCGTAATCGTCGCCATCCGCCACGGAAAGGCTCCCCTTGCTGAGGTCATAGCCCATGATGTAGCAGCCGTAGTCCTCGCCGTCGGCGCTGGCCGTGGTGTACTTCATGCCGTCCGAGAGGGGGTAATCCGCGCCCGGGTGGTAGAAGTTTCCCACCCACAAATAGCCGTGGGAACAACTCAGGAACGAGGGCGAGACCGGCACCGGGATGGTCTGCTCCAGCTTCACCTCGTGGCTGCCCTCGGCGGGCAGGTCTTTGAGGGGAATCGCGCAGATGGTGTACAGGCCGTTTTGCTTCTGGCCCGAGACGTAGAGGGTGTCTTCACTGACAGCCACGCCGCCCACATGGCCGTCAAAGGGGGTGCCACCTGCATTGAGCAGGATATACTCCGCCGTCAGCTCCCCGGTGGCGGTGTCCACGGCCAGAATGGCCGAGGATTTTCCGTCGGTGGTGTAATAGCCGGAGATGTACAGGATGCCTGTTTCATCGCACTGGTCCATGCCCTGGGGGATGAGGTTTTCGGCCAGGCCCGGGATGACCAGCCCCGGCTCCGCCTTGCTCAGGAAATCCGCAAAATCCGCTTCCTCTTTGTAGGTCTCCGTGGGCACGGTGGGGGTCTGGGTGTACTTCATGGCAGGCTCTTCCGGCTGCTCTGCCGCCTCCGAGGAAGCCACAGACGATGCAGGCACGGAAGAAGCCGAGGATGCCGGAGCACCGCCGCAGGCCGTCAGGAGCAGGGCCCCTGCCAGCAGGGCAGCAGAGAGGGATAACCCTTTTTTGAAACAGGACATCGCTTTCATCCTTTCTGTTTTGTTGTTTTGTTCGTGTTTATTCTGTTTTGTATGATCTTTTCCGGGCTATTCCGCAAGCTCTGCCCGCCGAAACGCCCGGGTATGGGCGGCTTTTCCATCGGCCGTGTAGACCGAGAAATAGACGTACTCGCCGATGGGCGGCAGGTCCAGCTCCGCGTGGGTGATGGGGCTGCCGTCCGGGTTGTAAAAGCTCTTGCCCAGCTTGGGGCTGCCGTGGACGACGATCCGCTGGGCCGGGCTGCAGCCGATCCGCACATGGCTGCCGTCAAACGTCAGCTCGGTGATCTCGGGGCCGGTGGTGGCATAAAAGCGGCCTTCTTCCAGCGCCCGAATGACCGCCGGGTAGGTCAGCTCCTCGGCCAGGATCTGGGTCCAGGAGCCGAACGAATCGCACATCAGGTCCCCGAACGGGGCCTTGTTGTGGTTGTCGTCCGCGCCATGGACATAGAGGAATTTGCCCTTGCGGAGGAACTTATCGTACAGGGCCATGTTGCACTCGTAGCCGCTGATCTTCTCCGAGCCGGTGTTGAACACCTCCAGGCTGAAGCAGCCGTCATAGCTCAGGGTGTCTTCCTCGGCCTCCATGGACCAGCAGGGGTGGTTGTAGGTGACGAGATATCCGCTGGCCCGGGCCGTATCAATAAACCGCTGGATATATTCCCGGCTGTATTTCCGGGGGCCAAGGTCGCCCTTGTGCTCCCGCTGATGCTCGGCCACTTCCAGCGGCATATACTTGCAGAAATTGGGGTCCCAGCCGATGATGGCGGTGTTGTGCGGATCCTTTGCCAGCAGGTTGAGGTGAATTTCCGGCTTGAACAGGTCAAACTCGCAGGTGGGCGAGGGGCGGATATAGGCCTCATAGCCCGTCAGCATGAGGAAATCATCTGTGGAAAGGGCCGTGTGGTCATAGGGAGCCTCGTGGTCCGTGATGGCCAGGATGGAGTAGCCTTTTTCCTGATAGGCTTGTACCATCTGTTCCGGCGTCAGGGTGCCGTCCGAAAGGTTGGTGTGGGAGTGCAGGTTGGCGCGGTACTGCTTCGCGCCCGGGGCAATGTACGAGAACATGGCATGTGCCTCCTTTATTGCTTTGTGCCAGAACGGCAAAAGGGCAGCCGCCGCGGGCTGCCCTTTTCCGGTTGTGTGGGGGAATTTACTTCATTGCGGCCTTGGAGTAGCCCGTCATCATATATTTCTGGAAAATGAGGAACAGGATGACCACGGGGATGATGGCCAGCACGGCGCCCGCCATGATCTCGTGATAGTTGGAAACTGCCTGGCCGGCAAAGGTGTTTTTGAGCTGTGCCAAGCCGACGGTCAGCACGCGGCGGACTTCGTTCTTGGCAATGATCTTGGGCCAGAAGTAAGCGTTCCAGCCGTTGGTAAAGGTGACCAGCGTCACGGTGAAGATGGTGGCCTTGCTCATGGGGACCAGCACATACCAGATGGTACCCAAGCGGCTCAGGCCATCAATGCGGCCTGCGTCGATGTAGCTCTGGTCAATGGACATGAACGTGTTCCGCAGCATGAAGATGTAGTAAGCGGAAACTGCTTCCGGCAAAATCAGGCCCAGGAACGTATCGCACAGGTTCCAGTTGGCACACATGATGTAGATGGGGATGAACGTGACCTGCAGGGGGATCATCAACGCGCCCAGCACCACATAGAACAGGACGTTGCGGCCCTTGAAGCGGCCCACCGCGAAACCATACGCCGCCAGGACGCCGGTGCCCACCTGCAGCAGCAGGATGCCCGCCGTCATGACGATGGTGTTCCAGTAGTATTTCATGAAGTTGGCTTTCTGGAGCACGTTGAGATAGTTTTCGGGGTGGAACTCATGCGGGAAGAGCGTGGGGATGACCAGCTGCACTTCCTCGGCGGACTTGAACGACGTTGCGATCATCCAGTACAGCGGGAAGAGCATGATCAAGGTAACGATGACAGCCACAACGGTCTGTGCATGGTAGCCCACGGAATATTTTTTGTGCTTGTGCGCCTCGTTGACCTCTTTGATCAGAGCCGCGTTGTCCATAGCTGTATTCTGCGTAGCCATGTCTGCATTCTCCTTTCAAAGCATTACGAGTCGTAAGTGACCGAGCGGTCGGACACTTTCATGGTCAGCACGGTGATGACCAGCAGGATGAGGAAGAACATGACGGCTGCGGTGGCCGCGCGATCCATCCGGAAGTCCACCATGGCGTAGCGATAGATGAGGTAGACGAACACTTCCGTCGAACGGGCGGGGCCGCCAGACGTCAGGATATCCACCGACTGGAAAACTTTCATGGAAGACAGGAACGTGGTGACCAGCAGGAACAGCGTGGTGGGAGACAGCAGGGGCAGCGTGATGCGGAAGAACTTCTGGACGCCGTTTGCGCCATCCAGAGAAGCCGCCTCGTAATACTCCTGCGAAATGCCCATCATGGCCGAGAGGTAGATCATCATGCCGTAGCCGATGACACGCCAGCCGGTCAGCATCAGCACCGAGGGCAGCGCCGTGGACTGCTGGTTGAGCCAGTCCACCGCCGGCAGCCCGATGCACTGCAGCAGGTAGTTGAGAACGCCGGAATCGGTGTTCAGGATCCACAGGAAGACCACTGCCGCGGAGGACATGGCCACATACTTGGGCACGAACACAAAGGCACGCATCAGGCCGAACGAGCGGGTCATCCGGTTGAACAGCAGTGCCAGCAGCATGCCGCCCACCATGGTGACGAGGATCTCGCCCATCGAGTAGAGGAACGTGACCTTGAGGGAGTTCCACAGGTATTTGGCACCGCTGCCTGCGAACAGCCACTGCCAGTTTTTCAGGCCGACATATTTCCAGGTGTCATTCAGCAGGTTCCAATCGGTAAAACTGATCTGCACCAGCTTCACGATGGGGTAGTAAGTAAACACGCCCAACAGGATCAGAGCAGGCAGAACGAAGAGGAAATCAATAAACTTGGAAAGGGTGCGCTGGGAAAAAAACGGCTTCTTGTCGGCTTTCACGGCCTGTGTGGTAGAAGCTGCGCCCGCAGCGGCTTGTTTCATGATCTCACGTCCTTTCAGGAGGTGTCGAATACTGATTTATCAAGCGTGGTCCGCCAGGATCTCGTCGATTTCCGTGACCATATCCTCGGAGTTGGAGTTCACGTCGCCGCCCTGGTTCATGATGACTTCCATGTAGTTCTTCCAAGTAGTGGCCAGCTCGCTCCAGGCGCTGTTCTGGATACGCGGGTTGATGAGGTTCAGGTTATCAAAGATGCACTGGAATGCAGGCTTCTTCTCCAGGAACTGCTTGCCCTCATCGGTCTCCAGCACGGAGTTACGGGTGGGCAGGTAGCCGGTGCCCTCGGCCCACTCCATGTTGACTTCCTTGCCGCAGAGGAACTGCAGGAACTGCCATGCAGCGTTCTTGGTGGCCTGGTCGTTCTTGGAGGGGATGCCCAGCACGCAGCCGCCGACCTCAGAATTCTTATCGCCGGTAGAAGCGGCGGGATACCATGCCATGCCGACCTCGAAGTCCGGGCACTTGTCAACATAGTTGTTGTACAGGGAAGAGGTGTGCATAACGGAGAACGTCTTCTGATCGTAGAAGTTCTGACGCATGGTAGCGGAAGCATCGGTGCCGGCTGCAAAATAGGCATCGCCCGCGTCGCACCAGTCCTTGATCATGCTGGTCACGCCCAGAGCGGTGTCGCTGCCCAGGTCGCAGGTGTTGTCATCGGTGATGATCTGCACGCCCTCATTGAGGTACAGGGTCTCGAAATACCACTGGTCCCAGCCCGGAACCACGGTGCCGTACACACCGGCGGTCTTGTGGACCTCGGCCAGGAACGGGGTAAAGTCCTCGATCTTTTCGGGGATGGTCCAGCCGTTGGCGTCGGCCATGGTCTTGTTGTAGTAGATGACCTGAGTGGAGTGCAGGAACGGCAGAGCCACCTGCTTGCCCTCGAACTGGGAGCTCAGCAGCAGACCAGCGGAGAAGTCATCGGTGTCATAACTGGTGCCCTCGATGTAGGGGTCCAGGTTCTCAAACAGGCCGCTGTCGCCGTAGGAAGCAACGTAGTCGGTGTTGGCGACGGCGATCGCGGGCAGGCCGGTTCCGGCCGCGTGGGCAGCCACCAGAGCCTCGTTGATGTCCTTGTAAGAGCCGATGTACTGGGCCTCGACGGTGATGAGGCTCTGGGTCTCGTTGAACTTCTTGACCACGTCGGCCACCAGATCGTCGTACTGAGACTCCAGTGCGTGCCACCAGGTAATGGTGATGGGTTCGGTGACCTCATACTTGCTGGGGTCCGCAGCCTCGGAAGCGGCCGCGCTGGATGCGGGTGCGGAAGAAGCCGCTGCGCCGGCCTTGCCGGTGGAGCCGCCGCCAGAGCACGCGGTCAATGCTGCCGAAGCCGTCAGGATACCAGTAGCGGTCAGAAAGCTGCGACGAGAGATCTTTTTCATAGTTCTTCCTTCTTTCCTTCGTGTTTTGGTTGTTCTTTTTTCTTTTTTAAAAGCGCCCGTTCCATAGAGCGCAGGGTCCATGGTAAATTGGCATCCCATTCCCCGCTCTTCCGTTTTCAGGGATAAAAGAAAAGCGAACAATCCAAAACCGCTTGAATGGCTCTTCAAGTCTCTTTCTGGTTGTCCGCTTGGCGCTCTCATCTCTGCAAGCTAGATACAGGGTTCGTTATGCAATTCTCTGGTTTTGATGATATCATATCATCTTGGATTTTTCAACGGGAAAAACGTATTTTTTACAATTTCTATCGTCTATCTTGACTAATTTCGTCTACTTCGCCTAAATCTAACGCAAATTATAGGCAGATTTTACAATTGACAGAGCTGCTGGCCCATCTCGCCCAGTGAGGCAAAGATGGCATCCGGCTGCACCTCGGAAGTCGGCACATCTTCCAGATGTGTCTCCCCTGTCAGCACCAGCAGGCCGACGGCTCCGTTTTTCACGCCGGTAGCCACATCTGTATACAGGCGGTCGCCCACAAAGGCCACTTCCGGGGCGGCAAAGCCGGTCTTGTCCAGCACCATCTCCACGGTTTCGGCAAAGGGCTTGCCCAGGTACTTGGGCTGCTTGCCGGTGGAAAGGCTGATGGCGGCACAAAAGCTGCCGCAGTCCGGGATAAAGCCCGTCTCGGTGGGGCAGTTGATATCCAGATGGGTGGCTAAAAACAGCGCCCCCTCCCGGATGAACGTGCAGGCGTTGGAGAGTTTCTCGTAAGTCAGGGTGGTATCAAACCCGATGACCACAATGTCCGGTTTCTCATTGACCAGATGGATGCCCGCCTCCTGAAAGCTCTCCACCAGCGGGGGCGTGCCCACCAGATAGACGGTTTTCTCCGGGTAATGAGTCTGCAAATAGCGGATGGTCACATCGCCGCTGGTCATGATCTGGTCCCGAGTGATGGGGCAGCCCATCTTTTCCAGCTTTGCCATGTAGTCCCGGGGCGAGCGGGAAGAATTATTGGTAAAAAACAGGTACTGCTTGCCTGCTTTTTCCACAGCTTTCAAAAAATCAGCCGCTCCGGGCAAGATCTGGTTGCCCAGATAAAAGGTGCCGTCCATATCCAGCACAAACAGCTTGGTGCGCTTGAGAAGTTCCATTTTGTCGGTCATACTTTATACCACCCTTTCGGTGATGCCCGGTGCGGGTCACTCGTTGACTTCCAGCACCCACGGCAGCTTCTCCAGCTCGCCGATGATGGTCAGCTGGTCCACATTCTTACCGGGCTTGATCCGCATTTCCACACGGATGATGTCGTTTTTCTTCTGCGTTACCGTCAGGTCCACCAGTTCGCCGCCCAGTGCCTGGATCTGCTGGACGGTCTGGCTCACCGTGCCGTTCCGGCCGTCGATCCGCAGGACCAGGAACATCAACCCGCCGCCGATGATGTGCTCGTTGTGGAGCAGGCTCTGGGCAATGATGATGATGGCGGTGCCTGCAATGGCGATGACGTACTGGCCCGCTCCCATGGCCATGCCGATGCCGGCGGTGGTCCAGATGCCGGCGGCAGTGGTCAGGCCGGTAACACAGCGGTTGCGCTCAAAGATGATGCCCGCACCGAGGAAGCTGACGCCCGAGACGATGTTGGCCGCCACGCGGGAAGCGTCCACCTTGAAGAACTCCGCGTAGCCTGCGATATCAAAGAAGCCGTATTTGGAGACGATCATCATCAGGGCCGACGCCATGCAGACGATGAGGTGGGTGCGCATCCCCGCATCCTTGAGGCGGTTGGTGCGCTCGATGCCGATGGCGAAGCCGCAGACGGAAGCCAGCAGCAGCCGCACCACGCAGACCATCTGGAATTCAAACGAGTTCAGGTCGAAAGCGGCGGCGTTCATGGTATTTCTCCTTCTTTCAGCAGGTGTGCAGCGTATTCTGTGCCCGCCCGCCGAACAAAACCGCAAAAGAAAAAGCAGAACGTGCAGCCCTTGCAGGGAAACCCGTCCCGGCTCCCCTGTTGGCGGCTGACACCTCTGCTCGTTACTCTTTCAAGGCTTTTCCGTCGCATGATGGTTTTGACGCGGCGCGCACTGGGCGCAGACCGAAGTTCATGCACAGAGAGTAGCACACGATGTTCATATTTGTCAATACAAAGTTCTCATAATGCAAAATCTTTGTATATTTTGTCGAATTCGTTCTCCAAAAATCAAGCATCTTGACCAGTGTCATTGTTGAATTTTTCAAAAAAGATTGCTTTTCTTTGGCAAAACCGT
>ERZ773107.2089-NODE-2089-length-15867-cov-2.936757_pt1 | contig 15867 bp, 15 predicted proteins | sample MGYA00580571_ERZ773107 | MGnify/ENA primary metagenome ERZ773107 (study PRJEB29015, sample SAMEA2737843) | human gut metagenome | biome: human gut; feature: human-associated habitat; material: faeces | place: China | collected 2012 ... | reverse complement strand
CTGTTTCTGACGGACAGACAGGAGATAGCAATCGGCGTCTTCTTCACATGGACAGACACGAGAATGTCATTGTCGTACGGCATCGCTGCAAATTCCTTCATGCTGACCGTCCCCGCCTTGTACAGCTCCACATAGCTGTCTAAGGCGAGAAACAGGGTCAGGACATCAGAAAAGCCGAAGCGGCCGAAAAGGCTGCCTCCGATGGTGGCACAGTTGCGGAACTGCACTCCCACAATGTGACAGACACTCTCTTTTGCGGCGCCCTTGTGTAGGCATTTAACCCTGGATGTGTCTCAAAATCACGGAGAGTCACCATACAGCCAATGATAAATTCCTCGTCTGTTTCCTCAATCTTATCCAGCCCGAGACCGGACAGGTCAATCGCACACATCCAGTTCCGGTCGCCCATTTTTGTCCAGACGCCACCGGCTAAAATGTGGTTTGTCTTCTTCTGATTCAGCTCATATGCCTCCTCAAGGCTTTCTGCCCTGCGGTATTCTCTGATTCTTAACATAGCTCCTCCTTGTTCGTATTCTGCTATTTGTGGTAAGGCTCATGGTTCATGATGCGGTATCCACGGTATATCTGCTCTAATAAGATTACCCTCATCAACTGATGGGGAAAGGTCATCTTTGAAAAACTGAGCCGGTAGTCTGCCCTCTTTATGTTCCGGTCAGAAACCCCTAAGGACCCGCCGATCACAAAGATAATATGGCTTGTACCTGCAGTGCCCAGCTGCGCTAGCTTTTCCGACAGTTCTACGGAATCAAGCTGCCTCCCGTCAATTGCCAGCGCGATCACATACGCACCATCTTTCAAATACTTTTCCATCCGTTCTGCTTCTTTCTCCTTAATCAGAAGCTCCTCATGTTCACTGGCGCGGTCAGGTGTCTTTTCATCTGCCACCTCTGCCACCTCTAATTTGCAGTAGCGGCTCAGACGTTTGCAGTATTCGGTAATCGCATCTCTGTAAAATTTTTCTTTTATTTTTCCTACGCATAGTATTGTAATCTTCATACGGACGAATTATATCACATAATGATTGCTTCGGTCTAGTAAATCTCATATAATGGAAGAAGAAATCAACAGAAAGGATTACTGTTATGAAAGTTTATGTATCAAAAGAAACAAAAAAAGAAGACATGAAATCCACCGCGTATGCCTTCCTGTCAGTAGGGATACTAGGACTGCTCCTTCTGGCACTGCTCTGGGCAGGGATTCTTACTGTACAGCTTGCAGATTATATGAAGGTGATGTTGACGGTGGTGATGGGTGCTATGTTCCTTGTCTTTGTGGTTGTCGGCATACAGTCACTCAGGCAGTATCAGACATTAAAAAACCAGTCCGAGAAGGAACAGGATCTGGAAAACGAGGTAAAGAAGTGGTTCAGCGATCATTTTGACACCAGTGAATGGGACAATTTCGCTTCCGATGGGGCAAATCTGTACTATGAACGTTATGAGAAAATGGAGTCCATGATCCGCAGTGCGTATCCGAATCTGGAAGAAACTTTTTTAGACCATCTGATTGAAGAGTTGTATGCTGATTTTTTTGAAGAAAATCTGAATTAGTCTTTTTTCTCTCCTGCATTTGTGTTAAAATGACACAAATAGCATAAATATACGAGGTGGAATTGTGAAAGAACTTGAAGAAAAGATATTAAAAGAAGGACACGCACTGTCAGAAAATATTTTGAAGGTGGACAGTTTCATCAACCATCAGGTTGACCCGGTACTGATGACGCAGATCGGAGAAGCATTTGCAAAGCGGTTCGGGGAAAGAGGCATTACAAAGGTAGCAACGATTGAGAGCTCCGGTATCGCTCCGGCTTTAATGACAGCGATCGCACTGGATGTTCCAATGATCATTATGAAGAAGCAGCCTTCGAAAATACTGAATGACAATCTGCTTCAGACAGTCGTAACTTCTTTTACGAAGGGAACAAGCTATGAGCTTACCTTATCCCATCAGTTTATTGACGAGACAGACAATGTGTTAATTATTGATGATTTCCTTGCAAACGGAGAGGCAGCAAGCGGTGCAATCCGTCTGTTAGAGGAAGCCGGTGCATCCGTTGCCGGTGTTGGTATCCTGATTGAGAAATCTTTTCAGCCGGGGCGCAACAAACTGATCGAACAGGGTGTGGATGTGTACTCCCTCGCACGTGTGGCAAAGCTTGGCAAGGATCTGATTGAATTTATCCCGGAAGACGGAGAATAAAGAAAAAAGCTGCAATAGGGTTTGAAAAAACTCTCTTGCAGCTCTTTTTTTGTATCCAAGGCAATAGAATGTTTGTATAGCGTGCAATCTATTGCTTGGAAATCTTTAATCGGCATCCTCAATGACAGATGCTTCCGGCGAATAAATAAAATTTGTCCGGTAAATCTGGCTGGAAAGTCCGGTACGTCTGTTAATGACAAGGACAGACAAAATATTATTTCCCTCCGGCACCTCAATTGGCTGTACATAACGGTCAGATGAAGCAGTCGGGTCAGTTCCATCCCAGGTGTAGTAAATATCGCAGTCTTCTTCCGCACTGATGATGACATAAGTCATTGCTGTGACAGTTCCACCGTTCGGTGTGACAGTTGGATATGCTGGTGGTCTGGATACTATGCGGTACTTTCTGGTTGCTACATCACTGTAAATGCCGTAATCGTTCTTACAAACGGCCTTCACCGTGACAGTTCCCGTTTCGTCAAGCTCAAATCCGCCATTCGGATATGGTACTCCGTTGGTTTCCGGGTCAGAACCATCTGTTGTATAATAAATCTCGGCATCCTCTAAGGATAAGATGCTAACCATGGTATAAATATCATAGGTGCCGTCATCCGGATAGATGACCGGCGGATCGGTCAGATAATCATCAAAAAGTTTTAATACAGACGTGTCCTTCACACCGGATGCGAGGTCTTTGATCTTTTCATAGTCCTGCTCTTTGACATAGATCGAAATAATTCCCTGATAAGCTGCTTCATAGGAATCGTCTAAAGTGAGAACTTCCATATAAAGGACTAATGCCGCATCGTCATCCTGCATCTTCTGGTAGAGCTCTGCCAACTGCATGCGGGCGGCAATGTCAGTCGGGGCAAGTGCCATGGCATTCTGATAACAGGATACAGCACTGTCATATTCTCCGGCAGTGACAGCCTTCTGTGCCACCTCCATCTGGTGGTCATAGGAGTTGTCATTTTTGTACTTGATATACAACAGAATGGAAATGCATCCCACGATAAGGACAAGTGCTACAATAAAAAGTGGAATCCATATCTTCTTCTTTTTTTCTTTTTTCGGAGGACGTTTCTTCGGATGTGAGGAAGCCCCTGTCTGTCCGGCGGCAGTATCATTTTCCTTTGGTCCTTCCGCTAAGATAGACTTCAAATAGTCTTCCTCAATCACCGAAAATTCATTTACCATTTGTGCTTCATGACCGCATACAGAACAATATAGACAGCCTTTTTTCAATTCTGCTCCACATTTTGCACACTTCATATGAAACCCTTTCTATTTTCCCATTTTATTGTGGATGCTCTCCACGCAATTGCTCATAAGCATGGCAATCGTCATAGGACCTACACCACCAGGTACGGGGGTGATAGCGGAAGCGACTGGTTCCACTTCCTCATAGCAGACATCTCCGAAGAGCTTCTTGTCCTCTCCTCTGTGGATGCCGACATCGATCACAACAGCTCCCTCTTTTATATAATCCGCAGTGATAAACTGCTTTTTGCCGATGGCAACGATTAAAATATCGGCGGTTTTGCAGACTGCTTTTAAATCGGTTGTTTTAGAATGTGCAACTGTGACGGTTGCGTTCTCCTGCAGCATCAAAAGTGCCATTGGTTTTCCAACAATATTGCTTCTTCCGATGATGACACAGTTCTTTCCGCTAATCTCAATCCCGGAACGCTTCAACAGCTGAATAATACCGGCAGGAGTACAGGAAACAAACCCTTTCTCTCCAATCACTAATCTGCCTACATTCATCGGATGGAATCCGTCCACGTCCTTTTCCGGCGAGATTGCCCGGATGACCTTGTCCGCATCGATATGCTTCGGTACCGGAAGCTGCACAAGGATCCCGTTTACTGCATCGTTTTCATTTAAAGATGCGATCAGATCCAAAAGTTCCTTCTCCGTTGTCTCCTCCGGAAGCTCATAGGATAAAGAGTGTAAGCCAATATATTCACATGCTTTCTTCTTATTCCTCACATAGACAGAGGATGCAGGATCCTCTCCTACCTGTATCACCGCCAGAGATCCTTCGATTCCGTGTGCCTTTAATGCTGCTACTTCTTCTTTCAGTTCGTCTTTGATTTCCTGTGAAATTCTTTTTCCGTCAATAATCTGTGCCATAATCCCTCTTACCTGTCAATCTTTTCTAAAATAATCCAGTGATAACGCCATTATCATCCACATCAATGCCATAAGCAGCAGGCTTCTTCGGAAGGCCTGGCATGGTCATGATCGCACCTGTCACTACGACAACAAAGCCTGCACCTGCAGAGACATATACCTCTCTCACATTAATGGAGAAATGCTCCGGGCGTCCGAGCTTTGTCTGGTCATCGGACAGAGAATACTGTGTTTTTGCCATGCAGACAGGGAACTGTGAGAATCCCATCTCTGTAATGCGCTTTAATTCTTTTCTGGCAGCAGGGGCATAAGTCACACCGTCTGCTCCGTAAATTTCTTTTGCAACAGTCTCAATCTTTTCCTCAAGGGAAAGATCATTCTCATAGAGCACTTTAAAATGGCTCTCCTTCTGCTCTAATGTGGCAAGCACTTTTTCTGCAAGCGGAACACCGCCTTCGCCGCCTTTCTCCCATACTTCGGCCAGAGCAAATTCGCAGCCACGCTCCTTACAGAACTGTTCAATATAATCGGTCTCTGTCTTTGTGTCTGTGACAAAGGAATTTAAGGTTACAACGACAGGAACTCCGTATTTCTGAAGGTTCTCGATATGCTTTTCAAGATTAACAATACCCTTTTTCAATGCATCTAAGTTCTCGGTGCCGAGGTCTGCTTTTGAAACGCCGCCATTGTATTTTAAGGCACGTACCGTTGCAACAAGGACAACGGCATCCGGTGTCAGCCCTGCCTTGCGGCACTTGATATCGAAGAACTTCTCAGCGCCTAAATCTGCACCAAATCCTGCTTCTGTGATGACATAATCAGCCAGCTTTAAGGCTGTCTTTGTAGCGCGGACACTGTTACAGCCATGTGCAATATTAGCGAACGGACCACCGTGAACGATGGCAGGAGTATGCTCTAAGGTCTGAATTAAGTTCGGCTTTAAAGCATCCTTTAACAAGGCTGCCATAGCACCGGTTGCCTGGAGATCCTCTGCGGTGACCGGTTTTCCCTCATAGTTGTAGGCAACGATTATGCGCCCTAATCGTCTCTTTAAGTCATGCATATCAGTAGCCAGACAGAGAATCGCCATGATCTCGGAGGCTACAGTGATGACAAAGTGATCTTCCCTGACAACACCGTCCATCTTGCTTCCAAGACCTACAACGATATTGCGGAGGACACGATCATTCATATCCAGACAGCGTTTCCATACAACCTGTCTGGTATCAATACCAAGCTCGTTGCCCTGCTGGATATGGTTGTCAAGCAGCGCTGCCAACAGGTTGTTTGCAGAAGTGATTGCGTGGAAATCCCCGGTAAAATGAAGGTTTAAATCTTCCATCGGGACTACCTGTGCATATCCGCCGCCTGCAGCACCACCCTTGATACCGAAGCAAGGTCCGAGGGACGGCTCACGCAAGGCGATCACAGCCTTCTTTCCGAGTTTGCCGAAGGCCTCCCCGAGACCTACGCTGATGGTCGTCTTTCCCTCTCCTGCCGGAGTCGGATTGATCGCAGTGACAAGGATGAGCTTTCCGTCCGGGTTATCTTTTACACGGTCGATCAACTCGTCAGATAACTTTGCTTTGTATTTGCCATATAATTCGAGGTCATCCTCTTCGATGCCTAACTGTGCTGCTACTTCCCTGATATGCAGCATCTGTGCTTCCTGTGCAATCTGAATATCACTTTTCATCTGTTTACTCCATTCCTGTGGCGTGTGTCACATTGTTTTTTATAAATAGCTATTATATAATAAATCTGCCTAATAAGCAAATTATATTTAGACGTCATGTGCCTTTTATAGGCATTCTTCCTCATACTGTTCGAATTCTTCCTGGGACATTAGGACCCGTCTCGGCTTCGTGCCCTCCTCAGGTCCTACGATACCGGCTTCCTCGAGCTGGTCCATAATACGTGCTGCACGGTTGAAACCCACTTTGAAGTAACGCTGCAGCATGCCGATAGAACCTTTTTCCTTATCGATAAGAAGCTTTGCCGCATCCGCAAAGTAAGGATCCCTTCCATCCTCGCCGCCAGAGGAAGAATCAATGGCGACTGTGGTATTGCCGGATTCAATGGAATTCATCCGTTCTTCCACCTCGGCACTGTAAGATACCTGTCCGTTTTCATTTTTCAGGAAGTCAACGACTTTCTGTACTTCCCCATCTGATACGAAGGCTCCCTGCACCCGCAATGGCTTTGGGATTCCCTGCGGGTTGAAGAGCATATCGCCTTTTCCAAGAAGCTTCTCCGCCCCATTCATATCCAGAATCGTTCTGGAGTCGATACCAGATGTTACAGCAAAGGCAATACGACTTGGCATGTTTGCCTTGATCAGTCCTGTAATGACATTGACGGATGGACGCTGCGTTGCAATGATCAGATGGATGCCACAGGCTCTTGCGAGCTGTGCCAGACGGCAGATTGATTCTTCCACATCGCCCGGTGCCACCATCATAAGGTCTGCCAGCTCGTCCACGATAATGACAATCTGCGGGAGTTTCTCCGGCCTTGGATTCCCTTCCACATCCGGCAGTGATTCAATCTTCGCATTGTATCCTTTCAGGTCACGGACATTCGCCTCGGCAAACTTCTGATAACGGTCGGTCATCTCGGCAACAGCCCAGTGCAGGGCACCTGCCGCTTTTTTCGGATCTGTCACAACCGGGATCAGAAGGTGTGGGATTCCGTTGTAAATGCTTAACTCTACGACTTTCGGGTCGATCATGATAAGCTTGACGTCCTTTGGATTCGCCTTATATAAAATACTCATAATGATCGTATTGATACAAACAGATTTACCGGATCCGGTCGCACCTGCGATCAGAAGGTGTGGCATCTTCGCGATATCTGCCACCGTCACCTTACCAGCAATGTCCTTTCCGACGCAGAATGAGATATTAGACTTATGACTCTGGAATTCCGGGGAATCTACAAGTTCCCGGAAGGAAACCATTACATTCTCCTTGTTCGGAACTTCAATTCCGACAGCCGCTTTTCCCGGAATCGGAGCTTCAATTCGGATGTCCGCCGCTGCGAGATTCAGTTTGATATCATCTGCGAGGTTGACAATCTTACTTACTTTAACACCCATTTCCGGCTGGAGCTCGTAGCGTGTGACCGCCGGTCCGCAGCTGATATTGGTAATTGTGACGTTGACACCAAAGTTCTTTAACGTCTGTTGCAGCTTCTGGGCAGTCTCCTGCAAATGCTGTCTAGAATCGCCCTGCTTGTTTTCAGGCGGCTTTAAAAGGGAAATTGGCGGGAAAATATATTCCTGCTTCTTCTCCTCCCCCAGGAGCATCTCATGTTCGATGGAAGCGATATCCTGTTCCACTTCTGCCTCAGTCGGCTTTGTATTCTTCTTTTTCCTCTCCGGCTTCTCTGCAACGGCCTGTGGTTCCTGATAGACTTCTGTATATTTTGCAGAGGCAGGATCCGGTCTTGCAGGTGCCACTGGTTCCGGAATTTCCGGTGTCATAGCCTGTAACGCTTCATCTGAAAATGCGGACGGCGCAGTGAATACCTCTTCCGGTTTATAGGCAGGTGTTGGCTCCGGTACAGATACCGGAACCGGCGTGACCGATTTTACTGCAGCAGGCTTTACAGCAGTCTCCTTCTGCATTTTTCGGATCTCATCCGCATCCGGAAGGTCTAAGAGTCCGTCAATGTGGATCTCACTCACTTCATCCGTCATGGAAGGATGCTTCTTTTCCGGAAGGACACGCGTATCGATCGCAACGCCCTCAACCTTCCGGTCCATGCGCTTAAGCTCGCGCTCTTCCCGCTGCTGTCTTGCATGCTCACGATAACGCTCATTACTTTCTTTTGCAGTTTCATATACCCTGCGGCTGCCTTTCTTCACACCACGCATGGCGGAGCGCTGGGTGATTAACACCAGGCAGATAATCATGGCGATGATAACAATAACAAAGGAGCCTGCCGTGCCAAAGTTCGGTGCAAGCAGCCTGGCAAAGAAGCCGCCTAAGAAGCCACCGCCGATCTTATTGGCAGAGCATTCCCGGTAAGCTGCAACGGCTCCGGGTGCATCGCTTCCATGAAGTATCAGCTCAATAAAAGTACACAGTAAGAAAACGAGTGCCGTGCCGGATGCCACCTTCACAGCTGCCAGCCGGTTTCCTTTATTTGATACTGCAAAAAAAGTTCCGATTATGAAAATAACCGGAAACAGATAGGCCAGAAGCCCGAAAACGCCAAAGAAGAAGCCGCTGACAGCATTTCCAACGGCTCCACCGATTCCAAAGTTACTGATAAATAATAAAATAGAGACAGCCAGGATGATCCAGAGAACAATCTCCTCTGTAAAGCTCTCCTGTGCTGTATTCTGTTTCTTCTGTCTCGAATTCGTCTTTCCGGAACTGTTCTTTCTGCCGGATGAACTCTTTCTCTTCCCCGTTGCCAAAGTAGTACCTCCAAATATAAATTTCCGGGTTACTTCCTACAGGAAGAAGAACCCACCGATTGAAACTGCCCCGATAATGAAGCAGTAAATGGCAAAGCCTGTAAACTTTTGTTTTTTAACGATAAACAACATGGTCTTAATGCAGATATAACCGAGTACCGCTGCGATGACCATTCCAACTGCATAGTAGGATATTTCTAAGCTAGGTACCGCTGCTGGTGTAAAATCCTTCAGTTCGAGTACCATCGCACCTAAAATGGCTGGAATAGACATAATGAAGGAATATTTGACTGCAAACTTGCGGTTAAAGCCGCTGATCAGACATGCCGTGATCGTCGTTCCACTTCTCGAAAGCCCCGGGAGTGTAGCAACCCCCTGTGAGATACCGATCAGAAACGCATTCGAATATGTAACATTCTTCGGGAGCTTCTCTCCCTCCTTTGCATGGTCAGCAATCAGAAGGAGCACTCCGGTAAGGATCAGGCAGATGCCAGGCACAAGCAGAATCTCAGAAGCCTGTTCCACGACATTCTTCCCGACATAGCCAATCACACCGGTTGGAATGGTGGAGACGAGGATTAACAGGACGAACTTCCGGTATCCGTTGCTAACAATCCTGCGGTAAGGGAGGAGCACTGCTTCCCCACCGTTTCTGCGCCCGGATGCCTTGAAGAAACAGTTTCTGAAAAAAATACCGATATTCAAAATCACATCCCGCACGATACAGAGTCCCTCTACAAACAGCTTAGCGATATCCCTATAATAAACCGTACAGATTGCAGCCAAAGTGCCAACATGAAGCAGCACATCAAACAGCATTCCCGTGTCGGTCTTAACCCCGAACAGTATTTTAAACAATGCCAGATGCCCTGAACTGCTCACCGGCAGAAATTCGGTCAGCCCCTGAATGATCCCCATAAAGATAGCCTGCACTAGCGTCATAATCCATTCCTCCGTCGTATCTTAAAGTCTGTGTGCCATGCTGGTATACAGATGATTTTCTCTCATATTTTATTTATTTTATCATACTTTGGCCAGATTGTCATGAAAAGTTTTTATGATCTCTGCTTTGGATCAGTTCATGAAGCTTTACAAAGGCATTATGGATGCCGCCCACTTCGTCAATCAGCCCTTCTTCCACAGCCTGTTTTCCAACGAGAATGGTTCCAAGATCTTTCGTCAGAATTCCTGTATTCATCATAAGCTCTTCTAACTTTCCGTACTCTGCCCCGGAATGGGAGGCAATAAAAGTCAGGATCCGGTCCTGCATCTGCTTGAAATAATCGTAGGTCGGCTGCGCTCCGATCACGGTCCCGCTCATCCGCACCGGATGGATTACCATCGTGCCGGAAGGTACGATAAAGGAATAGTCGGCAGATACCGCGAGCGGCACTCCGATTGAATGACTTCCTCCAAGCACGAGGGAAACGGTCGGCTTTTCCACCGAGGCGATCATCTCCGCGATCGCAAGCCCGCTCTCCACATCACCGCCTACGGTATTTAACAGCAGCAGCAATCCGTCAACCTCCGGGTTTTCCTCAATCTCTGCTAACTTTGGCAGCACATGTTCGTATTTTGTAGTCTTTGTTGCAGCCGGAAGACATTCATGTCCTTCCACTTCCCCGATAATTGTCAACAGGGAGATTCGGTCACTTCCACGTCTGAGCTCTAATTGTCCATATTCTTTCACTTCTTCCATTATTTTTTCATCCTTTTCTGCCATATCATATTTCATCCTTTCCAGAAAAAAACGGGAGCAAAATGCAAAGCATTCTGCTCCCTAGTATGGCAGTTTTCTGAACTTTTTATACAGTGTAACCCATCAGATAATTGTAAAGCCCTTCGTACCGTCCCTTTGAGGACTTCCAGGAATAATCGTTCGCCATGCCCCGATCCACGATCTGATTCCACTGCTTCTTCTTATCAAAGAAAATATGCTTTGCATAATTGACAACGCCAAGCATTTCCTCACCATTGTAGTTTGCGAAAGAAAAACCATCCCCGGTGTTCTCATATTCGTTATATGGCTTTACCGTGTCTTTCAATCCTCCGGTCTCACGGACGATCGGCACGGTTCCATAACGGAAGGAAATCAGCTGTGTCAGTCCGCACGGCTCGAATCTTGACGGCATCAGGAATGCGTCCGCAGCCGCGTACAGCTTATGAGCCAGCTCGTCCGAGTAACAGATATTTGCGGAGACCCGGTCGCCATACTTCCATGCATAATAGCGGAACATATTTTCATACTGTGGGTCGCCGGTTCCAATCACAACAATCTGTGTGTAATCGTCTACCAGGCGGTCAATCACGTAATTGATCAGGTCAAGCCCCTTCTGGTCTGTCAGTCTTGAAATCAGACCGATCATGAACTTCTTCTTATCTACAGCGAGATCTAACTCTTCCTGCAACTTAATTTTGTTATTGGCTTTCTTTTTCCGGAAATCCGACGCATCATAATTCGCATAAATCTTCGGGTCTGTTGCCGGATTATAGACCGTATAGTCGATGCCGTTCACGATTCCCTGCATATCAAAATGTCTGGCAGCAAGAAGTCCGTCTAAGCCCTCTCCGTAGAACTCTGTCTGGATCTCCTGTGCATAAGATTCACTGACAGTTGTAATGTAGTCTGCATAGACCAGACCACCCTTTAACATATTCGCATCCTTATGGAATTCCAGCTTGTCCGGTGCAAAGAGATCAGCGGAAAATCCGGTAAGTCCCTGCATGGTCTTAACGTCCCATACCCCCTGGAACTTTAAGTTGTGGATCGTGATGATCGTTTTAATTCCCCAGTAGAAAGAATCTGCCTGAAATTCATTCTTCAGATAAACAGGGACAAGTCCTGTCTCCCAGTCATGGCAGTGGATCAGTTCCGGACGGAAGTCAATTTGCTTTAGCATGGATAGAACCGCTTTGTCGAAAAAGCAGAACTTCTCTATATCGTAACGGATGTCCCCGTATGGAGTATCACAGTTGAAATATTCCTGATTATCGATAAAATAATAAGTAATCCCATCTAATTCGTACTTTAAGATGCCAACATACTTATTCTGGATATAGCTGCCTGCTGTCATATAAAAATGCGTGACATACTCAAACTGGTTTCTGTACTTCTCCGGAATGCAGCTGTAGTTCGGAATGACCACGCGCACATCCCACTCGTCTTTGGAAAATTCCTTTGGCAGGGCACCACATACATCTGCAAGTCCTCCTGTTTTGATAAAAGGGACGCATTCAGATGCGGCGAATAGAATTTTCTTCATACAATTTATACCTCCTCGAAAGTTCTTCTATTAACCATCATATACCATTTTAGATGAGATTGCTACCATATTTGTAAAAAGAATCTAAAAAACTCCACTGCACAAAAACGTACAGCGGAGTCTGGTCTTTCAGATCCTTATGTAAGATTATTCATCCCAGTTGTGATATACCTGCTGTACATCATCATCCTCGTCAAGCAGATCTAAAATACGGTTGATATTGGTAACATCCTCATCAGCAGTCAGTTCTACATAATTCTGTGGAATCATGGTAACCTCAGCCTCTGCCATTGGAATACCGGCTGCCTCAAGGGCGGATCTTACTGCTTCAAAGTCTTCCGGGGAAGTTAAAATCTCAAAGCTGTCTTCCTCCTCGTTAAAGTCCTCTGCGCCTGCGTCTAATGCTGTCATCATCAGATCATCTGCATCCATCTCGCAGTCTTCCTTCGCAACAATGATCTGTCCCTTCTCATCGAACATATAAGAGACACATCCCTGCGTACCGATGCTTCCGTGCCCTTTTGTAAATGCATTTCTTACATTGGCTGCGGTACGGTTCTTGTTGTCCGTCAGACACTTTACAATAAGAGCTGTTCCGCTTGGACCATATCCTTCGTAAGTACAGAATTCATAGTTGACAGCATTTCCATCACCGGCAGCTTTCTTGATACCACGCTCGATGGTGTCGTTCGGCATGTTGTTGGCTTTTGCTTTGGCTACTACCTGTGCAAGCTTGAAGTTATTGGATGGATCCGGGCCACCCTCTTTAACTGCAACGGCGATCTCACGTCCGATAATGGTGAAAATCTTACCTTTTGCAGCGTCGTTTTTTTCTTTCTTATGTTTAATATTGGCAAACTTTGAATGTCCTGACATAAATCATAACCTCTCTTTTCTGATTTTAATCGTGTCGAAACGAGTCTATTCTAGCACTGTTTGATTATTCTGGCAAGAACAATCCGCTTCGTTTGGTTCTGTTTTTTCCGGAAGCTTTGTGATTTTTACTTTTTTAATCATTTTATTTTCTACCGTCAGCACTTTGAAATGATATCCCGACACATCTAATTCAAGCTTCTCCTCGTCGTTCGGGATCCGGTCAAGTAAGGAAATTAAAAGTCCATTTAACGTCTCGAACTCATCTTCATCCGGAAGTTCAATTCCAAGTAGCTCGAGCGCTTCCTCAGCAGGCGTCATACCGTCCATAATATAACTTCCGTCCGCCAGCTTCTCAATCATGGCTTCCTCTTCATCGTGTTCGTCCTCGATATTGCCCACGATCTCCTCAAGAATGTCCTCCATTGCAACAATACCGGAAGTCTGGCCGTATTCGTCAACTACAATCACCATATGGCATTTCTCTGTCTGCATCTTGGCAAAAAGGGAGTTCAGATTCCGCGTCTCCGGAATGAATTCCACCTCGCGGATCAGCCCTTTTATATCCTTTACCGCCTGTCCGTAAATTTCTGTTTTCCGGCAGAATGCCAAAGCTTCCTTGATATGAAGAACGCCTATGATATTGTCGATATCATCTATGTATACCGGATACCTGGAGTAATTATTTTCCACCAGGAAGTCTAACATCTCCTGGAAGGAAATCGTGCCGTCAATCGCAATGATATTCTTGCGGTGCGTCATAATATCCTTTGCATCCTTGTCACCAAATTCAAAGATATTGTGGATCATCTCCGCTTCGTTGGCGAGAAGCACACCGTGCTCATGTCCTTCATTTACCATGGAAATAATCTCCTCTTCCGTGACATCTTCGTCTTTGCCGAGTGCTTTCTGAATTCTGCCAAGCAAAAGCTTCCGAATTTCCGGCTTCGCCAACAGAATGATCAGAAGTACGATCACAATACACAATAAAATAATTAAAATCATAATCCCGGTAGTGGGACTGCCACCATCGTCCATAAATCCTCCTTATAAAATTGAAAAATACATGTCAAATTTCTAAAACATCTGAAATCATATCATTTTACTGCCCGTTCGTCAAGCTATGTAAAGAGCTCCAGGCTTATTTCCAGTGCTTTGTCGATTTTGATCAGGATCTGATTGTCAAGATGACACACTTTATCCTTCAGTCTTGTCTTGTCAATTGTGCGTAGCTGTTCTAACAGCACAACCGAATCCTTTACAAGTGCATACTTTCTGCAATCAAGTTCTACGTGCGTAGGCAGCTTTGCCTTATTCATCTGGGAAGTGATTGCCGCACAGATCACAGTCGGGCTGTGTCTGTTCCCAACATCGTTCTGAATGATCAGTACCGGGCGGATTCCGCCCTGCTCAGATCCGACCACAGGTCTTAAATCTGCATAAAAAATATCCCCTCGTCGAATTAACATACTCTGTCTCCATAAATCAAATCAGTTTCTGCTTCACTGTTGTTTCTTTACGGATAGTATTTCCAACTTTAACGGGTGTATTCAGTTATTCAAAATATTCCTGGCTTTCGATTGCCACTCCGTCTTTATAAAAGACACGAGGCACACGTTTGCCAAGGTCACAGACAAATTCATAATTAAATCTGCCGGATAACGTTCCGACTTCTTCCATCGTGATCTCTTCTGTTCCATCTTTTCCGATGAGCGTCACTTCGTCCCCAATCTGAACGTCCGGGATATCGGTCACATCTGCCATGAACTGATCCATGCAGATTCTGCCACAGATTGGTGCCCTTCTGCCATGAATCAACACGCTTCCCTTATTGGAAAGCCCTCTGCAATAGCCATCTCCGTAACCGACCGGGATGGTTGCGATCAGACGGTCTGTCTCTGTTGTATAAGTGCCGCCGTAGCTGATTGCCCGACCAGCTTCCAAACATTTTACATAGGCAACGTGGGACTTTAACTCTAATGCCGGCTTTAATGTAATGGCAGCCTTATCAACCTCATCAGACGGCCACAGTCCGTAAAGCGTGATTCCTGCGCGCACCATATTCATATTTGCCTCCGGGATCTCCACGATGCCCGCACTGTTCGAGCAGTGGTGGATCGGGATGGTAACATTCCGTGCATCCATCATTGCAATCATCTTCTTAAACTGCTCCATCTGATAGAAGGTGAATGCCTTATCCGCTTCGTCTGCCCTCGCAAAATGTGTGAAGATTCCCTCTACCATCATATGTGGAAGACGGGCAATCTGTGCCATCTCATTGGCAGCTTCTTCCGTCACCTGATATCCAATACGGCTCATTCCGGTATCAATGGCGAAATGGACCTTACAGATTTTCCCCACCTTTCCGGCAGTATCAGAAAGAGTCTGAGCCATCTCTAACGTAAAGACACTCGGATCAATCTCCGCCTCAATGACATCCTCATACTGATCTGGAAAAATATAACCGAGGATCAAAATCGGCTTTTTAATTCCACTTCTGCGGAGCATCAGCCCCTCCTCCACCGTGGCAACCGCATAACCATACAGGTAATCGAGGGGTTCAATCTCCCTTGCGATTGGAATTGCTCCGTGACCGTATCCGTCTGTCTTGACAACGGCCATGATCTTCGTCTTTGGGTCAATCTTCTGATGCATGGACTCCATATTAAAACGGATTGCATCTAAATCTATATTTGCACACACTCTGCTGTGTTTCTTCATCATTCCTGTTCCAAACCTTTCTCTATCAATCACTGTTGCAATATCTGACCTGCAAGATATTCCCTCAGTCCACGGATTAGATCCGATGCCATCATGGAACGGTCACCTGTCTCACCGCGAATAGTGTCGCCTGCACGTCCGTGCAGAAAAACACCACAGGCAGCCGCTGTATGTGGCTCCATCCCCTGTGCAAGCAGCGAGGCGATGATCCCGGACAGCACATCACCG
>ERZ773107.2083-NODE-2083-length-15890-cov-27.058478_pt1 | contig 15890 bp, 11 predicted proteins | sample MGYA00580571_ERZ773107 | MGnify/ENA primary metagenome ERZ773107 (study PRJEB29015, sample SAMEA2737843) | human gut metagenome | biome: human gut; feature: human-associated habitat; material: faeces | place: China | collected 2012 ... | reverse complement strand
AGCATAAAGCGATTATTGCAACTATGTATTCTTCCGGATTACGTGTATCAGAGGTTGTTCATCTTCATTATGATGACATTTCACGTACCAACATGACAATTCATGTTCGTGAAACCAAAGGCAGAATTGACAGGTATACAATTCTGTCTCAAAAAAATTTAGACCTTCTCACAGAGTATTGGTACAAATGTGGTCGCCCTAAAGATATCCTTTTCCCAAGTTCCTGGTCCGGTGGATATCTTGATATAGCCAGTGTTAACCAGTTCTTTAAGAAAAGTGCTAAACTCGCCGGCATTAACCGTCATGTTTCCTCTCATGCGTGCCGTCATAGTTTTGCCAGCCACCTATTCGAAAGTGGCACAGATATAAAATATATCCAGTCACTTCTGGGACATGTTGATCCTCGCTCTACAGATGTTTACCTTCATGTGAGCAACAAGACACTTCTTGGAATCCGCAGCCCGTTCGACAACCCGGAAGGTGGTGAATCATGAGTAAGGATTGTACGATTCAGGATGTTTTTCATCGTTTTTATTCATCTTTTGAATCCACACATAGTATTTCTCCCGCTCAGCGAAAGGCCGCTTATCACATCATGAATTGCAAAACCGGTGCCTTTGGTGTGAATGTAAGCGTATGCGAGAACTGCGGCTGCATGTCAGTCCACTATAACTCCTGCCGTGACAGATGCTGTCCTATGTGTCAGGAGTTTCCAAAAGAAAAATGGGTAGATGCACGGCGTGAGGATATCTTAGATGCTCCTTATTTCCATGTAGTTTTTACAGTTCCAGAAGAACTTAATCCCATTATCTACAGCAACCAGAAATTCTTATACACTGCTCTTTATCATGCGGCTTCAGATACTCTCAGTGAACTTGCTGCTGATAGTAAATATCTTGGGACTGATATCGGCTATATTTGTATCCTCCATACATGGGGAAGCACCATGAATTTTCATCCTCATATCCATGCGATTGTTCTTGGTGGAGGGCTGGATGTGAAAAATCATTGGAAAGACAACGGGAAAGAGTTTTTTCTTCCGATTAAGGTGATCTCCAAAATATTTCGTGGAAAATATATGGCTGAACTTAAGCAGCTCTGGGAAAATGACAGGCTTGAATTTCATGGATCGGCTGCACCTTACAAAAACTACTATACTTTCAAGGAATTGTTAAATACCTGCTATACAAAGGAATGGATTCCTTATTGCAAGAAACCATTTGACGGTGCCGAATCTGTCATCAGATACCTTGGAAAATACACCCACCGGATTGCTATCAGCAACTACCGTATCAAAGACATGACAGAATCTACAGTTACATTTTCTGCTAAAGATTACAAAAACCAAGGGCTTTGGAAAGAGATCACCATATCCGGCGAGGAATTTATCCGTCGATTTTTAATGCATGTTCCTCCAAAACGTTTTGTACGTATCAGGCACTATGGTCTTCTTTCATCCAGAAATAAGAAGAAAAAGATTACCCTATGCAGAAACATCCTTGGTTGCAAAAAATATATTTCCAAGCTGAAAGATATGGATGCACCTGCCATTATCCGTCTTCTTTATAATAAAGATATATGCAAGTGTTCTTCCTGTGGTGGTAAGATTATTCCTCTGCCTACAGAACAACATTTTATAAAACCAAAACCACATATGCTCTGTTAACGTATCATAACTGTATATTTTTTTAGCTTCCTTAGGGAGGCTTATTTCTGGTGTCATAATACAGGACTGAATTATAAATTCTATGTGTTTCTATGTGTACACGCTATCCTATTATAAATAGAGTGTCAGAATTAAAAGTCCATATAGAGTTGACGCGCTTTGTTCAACCAGAAAAAATCGAAATTGATGCAAACGAAAGGGCAGTTAATGAAAAGTCTCCATACTGCTTTTTCGTTTGCACCACCTTCGATTCTTTCCTTAACGATTTGTATGTCTCTATTATACCATAATGATACCATCATGAAAAATAAAAATAGTTCGTAAAACTGCTCTTTGGTGAAAGCAGCACACTTTTTATTTGCCATAAGTTCGTATTTTCTCCTCAAAAAGTTCGTATTTAAGTATGTTATAACACACAATGCCGTAAATACGCAAAAACAGTTCGTAAAATTGCACTTTTACGAACTGTTTTTATTTTGGGTCAGTTTTGCAAACTGGAAGTTTATGATTAATAAAAGCCTATCTACCCACATGTGTCAACTACTGAAATTACCTTGTACTAAACGGTATGCACAGAGGAGAAGGAGACGGTTAATTACCATCCCCTACTTAATTGCGTTCAGTCAGTATCAGTTATGGAATGTAAATATTGCATATTTCACTATTCAAAGCGATTGGAAGCCATTCAAGCTTTTGGAAAGATTTCATTATTTCCATTCCCCAGCGAATGCCAACAGAATCTATCTCTTTTTGAATATTGTCTTCTGTAAGCTCATCTGCCGAAAGATGCTTATTGTGTTGATTTATCCAGCCGTTCCATTCTTTGCTATTGATTAGGCATACTTTTCTTTCTTCAAAAGTTAAGGTATTAGGTATTTTCTTGTTTAAACGGTATTTTGCCAATTCCCCAATATGCATTACCCTTTGGTGTGGATCTTTTTTTTCTCTTTCAACAGCTTCTTGTAATTGAGCTTGAAAAGCAGGCTCACGCAATTCTGGTTGATTGATCCAATAATCGTTTAATGCCTGTTCCTCTTTCCTCTGCATTTCTTCAATGCGCTGATAGTCAGCATTTTGGTAACTAACAACATATGGGCTTTCGGTAATAGTCGGGCTATTTCCATGCCACAATTGATTTGCAACAGGAGGTTTTACTGTAAAAATTGCTGACCCCATGCTGTAATCAAGTTTAGATATGTCTTGATACTTAGTAACCCATGAATCATTACGGTAGTAAAGATTCAGCAAATAGAGAGCTGCTAAAGCGTGGATAAAAGCTTTGACATTCCCTTTATGTAAGGATGAGTATCTATCATGCTTAACCGCTTGATAAGCTTTTTCCCAATAAGTCCCCTGCCTTTTATGGGCTTCTTTTAACGGCTTTAGAATACGGTTTTCATCTTTAACAAAATTAAAAAACGGAGCAACAACCATTACGGTTTTGTTGTGTGTTTGCCATTTGATGTCAATCAGTTTCAGACAATCCTCATCGAACAAGATACTACTATCTCCTCTTGCCTTCGTGCCACCATTATCAAAATACAATTCTTTCGATATGGCTTCAATCTGAACACAACAACGCACCAGTAAATCTGCAATATGAGGCGAAAAAGTTTCAAGCTGTGTGTTACAAGACTGGGCAACTATACCGCCTTTGCCGTTTACCAACACTTCATCAGTGAAAAAAATATATTTTGATACTTCAATTGCCTCTTTTTCGAGATTTAAATATGTTTGCCAAAAAATATCTGATTTTTTCATTGTTCAGTTCTCCCTTTGAGTCTAAAACAAATTCTGATTTGCATGTCTCTATTATACCATAATGATACCAGCATGAAAAATAAAAATAGGGGCTGTAAAATAAGTCCCTTTTTTATGTCAGTGGTCTGGTGCTTTCTCCCTGGATGATAACAGGAAGCGTTGTATAGCTTTGGATGAGAAGTTCCGGGTTCTGAAGCTTACGGATCATCATGGAGCCTGCCTGTACACCGGTATCATAGACATTGATGTCTACAATGGTAAGCTGTGGGTCGATGATGCTGGAATATGGGTAGACGTCAAAGGTAAGTATGGCAATATCATCCGGGATGGAAAGCTGCCGGTCTTTGACGGCCTGGATGACACCTAATGCGAGGGTGTTATTTTCACATACAATAGCGCGAGGCGGTACAGGCTGTGTCAGCATATCAGAAGTAACAGAATAAGCGTGCTGGCTGCTGGAATCGGTATTTCCGATACGGGCAGCCGGAATGTGAAAGCCTCTGTCTAACATGCCTGCCATAAATCCTTTTTGACGCTGGGCAGAAATATAATCGGTTTTGCGCTCTCCGATAAAGGCGACATCTGTATAACCACAGGCTATCATGTGGGCAGCGGCATATTCACCGGCAAGGGCGTGGTTGGTATCTACCCAGCATAAGCGGCTTTCAAAACTCGGATGCCCAATGATAATGTGTGGAAAGCCTGCATCCAGAATAAGATTTGCAATTTCTTTATTAATGGCAGAACCGTGGATGATAAGACCATCGGAGGAACCGCTTGTGATAACTTCACTGACTTTTTCTCCGGGATAGTGTTCTTCAGAAGTGTTGACAAGCGTCAGGGAATAGTTGTTTTCGGACAAGGTATGGTGTACACCGCACATAATGTCAAACATATGCGGATTCCGATAAGCAGTATCTTTCTCCAGATTGGTAAGATAGACAATATTGGAAGTAGCACCTTTTGCAAAGCTTACAGCCCGGGAGTTAGGGGTATAATGAAGCTTTTCAATTGCTGCATGAACCTTTTCCACAGTGGCTGGGGATATGGTGGTCCAGTGATTTAAAACTTTAGAAACAGTGGATTTGGAAACACCGGCTTCATTGGCAACATCATTGATGGTAACAGACATAAAATACCTCCTGAAAAATGTATAAATTTAAAAATATAGTATAGCGGTTTCCTAACAAAGTCAATCATTTTTGACAAACAAACATTGTAAATAAAGGAAAAAAGTGATAAATATAGACTTAGCAAGAGGAACCAATTGCATGAAAAAAATAAAATAAAGAAAACGGTTTCCTAAAGAAACCGGGAAACGGAGGTATTTTTATGAAGAAAAGGGTGTTGAGTCTGTTGCTCTGTACCGCAATGACAATCGGCACATTATCCGGTTGTGGAAAAGAAGCAGGAAATGACGAAGGAAAGACTACAGAAGTACTTGGAAATGATGCAGATGATGAAATGACAGAAGTAAAAATCTGGCATGATGGGGATGAGAATATCATGCAGACCATTGCGGATTGTGCGAATGAGAAACTGGCAGAGGATAATATCAAGGTTACCTTTGAAAAGAAGAGCGGTCTGACCGACCAGCTTCAGTTATATGGAAATGATGAATCCAACGGACCGGATATGTATCTTTATGCACATGATTCATTGGGAACATTTGCAGAAATGGGGATTTTAGCTCCGATTACGGATGTTATCAGTGAGGATGTAATGGCGGATTTATTACCGATGACCGTAGAAGCAGGTAATTATAAGGATACCCAGTACCTGATGCCGGTTTATTATGAGACATTGCTCTTTATGTATAATAAGGCAAAATGGGAAGGTGATGTGCCGGAAACAACAGATGAACTGTATGATTATATGGTAGCGCATACCGATGTGGATGCAGGAACTTATGCGCTGGTAAATCAGCATTCTACCGCATACAATGTGGCACCGGTGATCAATGGTTTTGGTGGATATATTATTGATAAAGATGCAAATCCTGGATTAAATACACAAGAAACCAAGGATGCTATCGCATACAATAAGAAATTTGCAGCATTGGAGGCAGATGGAGATTACAACACAGTAACTGCATTATTCAATGAAGGCCAGGCAGCAGCAATCATCGGTGGACCATGGCTGGTATCCGGAATCAAGGCAGCGGGCATTGACTTTGGTATTAAATCCTTAGCGGATTTTAAACTTCCGAATGGAAACGGACTGGCACCATATTCAGGTGTACAGAGCATTGGTGTCTTAAAATATGCAGCAGAAAATAAGAAAGAAGCAATTGCAAAAGTATTAGAGACAATTGCAAGTCCGGAAGTAGGTATTGCACTGGCGAATAAATCAAACTGTGCACCGGCAAACAGCAAAGCATATGATGACGCAGATGTTGCTGCAAATGAGATGATTATGGCAATGAAAGCAACTGCAGAAACTGCACAGCCTATGCCAAACATTCCGCAGATGAGCGTTATGTGGGGTCCGGCAGAAGCATTTTTGGCGGCAGTCAACAAATCCGGGGAGGATATTGATACTGCAGCAGAAACTTATCAGCAGGAGGCATTGGATGCTATTGCAGATATGCAGTAAGAAGGAGTTTATTTAGAAGCAATAAAGAGGAAAATTAGGAAGAGAAGTGTGTATATGAAGAATAAACGGAAATTAACGCCATGGCTTTACAGTATGCCGGCACTGATATTGATTGGAATGGTTATCGTATTCCCAATTATTTATACGGGCTATATATCACTGACCAATATGAATCTTTTTCACTGGTCAAATTATGAATTTATCGGACTATCCAACTATAGCAGGGCATTATTAAAGGCAGACTCCGGTTTCCTTGGAGCACTGTTTACAACATTACTTTGGACCACATTAAATATGGTGATACAGGTAGTTGTGGCATATTTTATTGCATTGGGATTTCAAAGAGAGGATTTAAAGGGAAAACGTGTATACAAGACTCTTTTGATGTTCCCGTGGGCAATGCCTGCATATGTGTCCATTCTTTTGTGGAGGGTAGGCATTTATAACACAGAGTTTGGTCTTCTGAATAAGATTCTGGTGGCACTTGGCTTTGGAAAGGTAAATTTCCTTTCCACCAATGTGCCGGCATTTCTCTCCTGCATGACTCTAAACCTGTGGATGGCATTGCCGTTTATGATTATGATGATAGACGGTGCACTGTCCAGCATTGACCGCAGCTATTATGAAAGCGCAGAACTGGATGGAGCAGGTTTCTGGTCAAAGAACATCCATATTACCGTTCCGGCAATGAAAGGAATTATTGCACCGGCGGTTATTATGACGACATTTACCACATTTAAGCAGTTTGATATCGTATATCTTCTTACGATGCAGAAGGGAGCATATTCAGGGGCAACCTTACAGACCATAATTACTTATGCACAGCAGAATGCGTTTGTTTCAAATAACTATGGGCTGTCCTCTGCGGTATCCATTATTATCTTTTTCCTCATCATGGTATTTTCGCTGTTTACCAATCGAGGGGTAAAGGAGGAAAATTATGACTAAGAAAAAGAGAAAACAGATTTTACAGCTTAGCGGATTACATATTTTTTATATTATACTGTGTCTGCTGGCACTGGTACCGATTTTATATGCGTTGAATCTTTCCTTTGAAAGGGGGAGTGGAGCATTGTCCTCTGGATTATCTTTGTTTCCAAAGGAATTTACACTGGATAATTATAAAAATATACTGACGCAGAAGCCGTTTTTGCGGTGGTTTTATAACTCTGCCGTATTAAGCTTTTTTACAATGGTCATTGCTATCGGATTTGCCATGGTGTCATCTTATGCATTTTCAAGATACCGTTTTAAGGGAAGAAATGGCATTTTAAAATTACTGCTTCTCTTAAATGCATTCCCGCAGATTCTGTCCATGTTTGCATTATTCCGTCTTTTAAAACAGATGAATATGCTGGATACGAAACTGGGACTGGTGATTATTTATGCGGGAAGCATGTGCATTTTCTCTATCTGGAATATGAAGGGGTATTTTGATACTATTCCGATAGAAATCGAAGAAGCATCGAAAATTGACGGTGCATCGGATTTCCAGCTGCTGTGGAAGGTAGTAATGCCGCTGGCTCGTCCGGCAATCATTGTAACTTCTGTGATGGTACTTATTTTTGTATGGAATGAATATCTGTTTTCCACAACATTTCTACTGAATGAAAACAGTTATACGCTGGCAGGTGGATTATATCAGTTACAGTCCAATGATTACACCAGAAGCTGGGGAATGTTCTCCGCAGCCGCTATCCTGGTATCTGTTCCGGTGCTGATTATTTTCTTCTGTATACAAAAGTATATGGTATCCGGTCTTACTGCAGGTGGTGTGAAAGGATAGAAATAAAATGGAAAAAGAAGCAATTTTGCATATTCCACTGTCACAATTTGCTTTTGCAGAAAAAGAAGACCGGCTGGTAATAAGAATCCGTTGTAAAAAGGGCGATTTAAAACGGTGCGTGCTGCTTTGGGGAGACCGGGTGGCAATGGAAGAGCCACTTCCGGTGAAACAAAGTGAAATGGAACATGTGGCATCCGATATGCTTTATGATTATTATGAAGTTAAGATTACGTCTCCGTATACCAGGGTATGTTATTATTTCCGGTTAGAGGACGATACAGAAAGCCTTTATTATTATGGAAGAGGGTTTGCAGAGAAACTGTCCTGTGGCAGGGCAGAATATTTCCAGTTTCCATATATTAGAAGAGAGGATATTTTAGATATCCCGGAGTGGGCAGAAGACATTGTTATGTATCATATTTTCCCGGACAGTTTTGCAAATGACAGACGGGAACTGACGGAAAAAGCAACAAGGCATATGCTTTTGCCGGATGGAAAAAGCGACAGCAATGGAAAAATTTTACCGGATCGGATTTGCAAGAATCATCTGGGTGGTACACTGAAAGGAATTTGTGAAAACCTTGACTATATCGAAAAGCTTGGAATTAACTGCATTTATCTGAATCCGATTTTTGAAGCAGCGTCTTATCATAAATATGATACCATTGACTATTTTGAAATCGACCCCTGTCTTGGAAATAAAGCGGATTTAAAAGAACTGGTGCAGCAGTGCCACAAGAGAGGAATCCGGGTTATTTTAGATGGAGTATTTAATCATTGTGGAGCAGATTTTTTTGCATTCCGGGATGTGCGGCAGAAGGGAAAAGCATCAAGATATTATAACTGGTTTTATCGCCTGCCGGAAACGATACAGTACGCTGATCCGCCGGATTATGAGGCGTTTGCCTATGTAAAGGAAATGCCAAAGCTTAATACCGGAAATCCTGAAGTGGTGGAGTACCTTTGCAATGTTGGAACTTATTGGATTCGGGAAGCAGATATTGATGGCTGGCGCTTGGATGTGGCAAATGAAATCAATCATGAATTCTGGAGAGCATTCCGTCATGCGGTGAGAGCGGTAAAAGAGGATATATTTCTAATAGGCGAAATCTGGGAAGAAGCAGGCATCTGGCTTCAGGGAGACCAGTTTGATTCTACGATGAATTATACTTTTTCTTATCTGTGCCGGGATTTTTTTGGAAAGGGAGAACTTTCGGTCAGTGAATTTGATGCCCAGATGCAGCGGATGATTTACCGCTACCCATGGCAGGTGAGCCTGGCACAGATGAATTTTCTGGATTCCCATGATATTCCGAGATTTTTAAGCTATTGCAATGGAAATAGAAAGAGAATGGAGCTGGCATTTTTCTATCTCTTTATGGGAGTGGGCGTGCCATCGGTATTCTACGGGGATGAAGTGTATATCGAGGGAATGAAAGAACTGGAGTATCGGGCAGCCATGGACTGGCAGGCAGTAATGGAGCAGCAGGCAGAAAACAACAGATTACAGGGAAATCTGGCAGAGAAGTTCAGCTGCTGGATTGCACTCCGAAAAGAGCATGTGGCATTACGCAAGGGCAATTACCGGACAATTTACTGCAATGATATGATGGGAGTATATGTATTTTTACGTAGTTTTGGGGACGACAAAGTCCTGGTATTTTTAAATACCGGCACCGGCAGTGTGACACTGACATCAGTGGAGGTTCCGCAGCTGCAGGAAAAAAGGATAATTCTTTCTTCTTGTGAGGGAAAGCTTTTGGTTGTTTTGTAAAACAAAAGATATATTGTGATTATGGATATAATTTTGTGGGCGATAAGCTCGCGAGGAAGCATTGGACGATGAGAGAGATGAAGAAGAAAACTGGAATTCAACTCATAGCTTTAGTGGAAGGATATGGGGGACATCAGGTATTTTATGTATGCTATGCACATTACATTTGATAAAATCTGTGAGTAAAGAAGCTCGCATAAAAGCTAAGTAAGTTATTAATAAAATTGTGTAATTTATTTCTCATGGAAATTCATCTCCTTTCTGTTTACGATGTCATTATAGAATATGAAAATTAATATTACTTGCCAAAATAAAAGAATATATAGTCAAAAGTTGCTTAATACAGTGACAGGTTAAAATATCCTGCAATACGGTCATTGGTCAGTTTATTTATACAATTTAATATTGGAACATTTTACAACTATGACACAAGTATGCAACATAATAAACGAATGCTTTTGATAGAGTAATGATACACAATATCAGTTACAAAGAAGCAGGAGGATAGAAAGTGGACATGACACAAAATAAATGTTGCAGACATGGGGCAAATTTACGTCGAAGGAGACGCAGGCGCAGAAAGATACTGCGTTCTATCATATTTTCCTGTAGTATCATAGCTGTGGCTGTATTTGTGGCTGTTGGAAGCAGTATGATAAGATCCGGCGATGGCGGGACAAATAGATATGATGTTGAAGCCGGAAATAATACATATGATAATGCTGTTATAGAAAATAGCAAAATCTCTGAAAAGAATAAGATACAAAATAATCAGTCGATGCTTGATGATATAATGAACAGTACCCAATATCCAAAACAGCTAAAGGACCTTGCTTTGAAGAATGAAGAGGCACTTGAGTTTGTGTATGATTATCCGGCGGAACATGTGAAGGAACACACAATTGATTTGACAGAAGAAGCGTCTATGGATAGTGTTCCGTTATTTGTGCAGTGGGATAAACGCTGGGGCTACGAAAAATATAGTGGCAATTTCTTTGCAGCAAGCGGATGCGGTCCCACTACACTTTCTATGGTAGTGGTTTATCTGACGCACAATAGGGAGGCATCACCTATTGCAGTAGCAAAGTATTCAAAGGAAGCCGGTTACAGTGTGGATGGTTCGGGAAGTTCATGGACGCTTATAAGTGAAGGCTGCAGGCACTACGGCGTAAAAGCAAAGACAGTGGCGCTGGATGAGAGCAGAATGAAAGCAGAGCTTGATGAAGGACATCCTATTGTGGTAAATGTAGGACCGGGAGATTTTACAGATACAGGACATTTTATGGTTATAACAGGCTATGATGATGAAGGATTTTCAATAAATGATCCAAACAGCATTGAAAAAAGTGGCAAAAGATGGTTATTCAAAAATATATCATCTCAGATTAGAGCTGTCTGGAGTATGTATGTGTGAGAATATATTTGTATAAGTGTCGGTAAAACATCCTATTATTGAGTTAAATAACAGGGTGTTTTTTACAACTATAACACATCTTTATGCTATAATAATTCTATCATAATCATAGAAGAGGAGCAGCTTATGACCAGTATTCTCATAGTGGAAGATGACAACTACATAAATAATTTAATATGCAACACCCTGAAGGCAGAGGGATATCAATGCGAAAGAGCGTTTGATGGCAAGGAAGGGGCGGACAAAATTGAGCAGAACAGATATGATCTTCTGCTGCTTGATATTATGCTTCCTGAGATAAATGGTTATGAATTGCTTGACTATGTCAGGAGAATTGGGGATACTCCGGTCATAATAATATCTGCTATGGGACAGGTGGATGAAAGGATACGCGGGCTTCGTATGGGCGCGGATGATTACATATGCAAACCATTTCAGATAGGGGAGCTGCTTGCGAGAGTGGAAACCGTATTAAGGCGCACTCAGCGCATGGCAGAGCGTCTGGAAATAGATGATGTAGCTATAGATCCTAAATCACGTACAGTGACAAAGGCAGGTGAGCAGGTAGAGCTCACAGCAAAGGAATTCGACCTGTTGTATGAGCTTATGAAGAATAAGAATGTTGCACTCAGCAGGCGCAGGCTTTATGAACTTGTATGGCAGGAGGAGTATACCGGGGAGACAAGGACACTGGACTCACATGTACAAAGACTAAGGAAAAAGCTTGACTGGAATCAAAAGATTGTCACAGTTTTCAGGATTGGCTATCGTCTGGAGGTTCGCGGATGAAATTTTTCTATAAAATGTTTCTTGGAATGACAGTGATACTGGCTGTTGCCCTTGGAATGATAGAATATGTGACTCTATCATATTCACTGGAGCATGCAGTGAAAAGGGAGCAGGACAGTGCACTTTCACAGCATCAGATGATAAAATACTCGATTGAAACAGTCATACTTAATATGAAGAGTGAGGATGTGGATAAGGAGCTTACAGATATGATGTCGCAGTCGGCAAAATCCATTGTTGGAGATGAAGGAGGAATGTATCTTGCCGATGATGATGGAAAAAGGATATATGCCAATTCATGTAATTATGAGCAAAAGGATATAAAGGTAAGGGATGGTACGCTTACATACAGTATAGTGTCAAAAGAGAATACTAAAGATACCGGTGAAAAGCAAAGCAGCAGATATATCCATGTCAAAAGCAGCTTTAAACTGAATGATAACAGGTATATTCTGATAACGGAAAGTGATATTACACCGGTTTTCGATGAGTCAAAGGAGCTTAGGTATAGATGCAGCGTGTACTACATTGTTATACTTGCTGTTGGTATGATGGTCATATTGATACTTTCTTGGATGATTACAAAGCCTCTTGCCGGATTAACAGCCACCACCAAAAAATTTGCAGATGGTGATTACACAGCAAGAAGTGATGTAAAGACAAAGGATGAAATAGGTGAGCTTGCGATGGCTTTCAACGAGCTTGCGAAAAACCTTGAAAGCAAAGTTTATGAACTTCAGATGGCGGCAAAGAAGCAGGAGGATTTTACTGCAAACTTCGCACATGAGCTCAAAACCCCAATGACATCAATTATCGGATATGCCGATATCCTGTATCAGAAAAAACTGTCTGAGGATGAGGTGCACAGTGCTGCCGGAGTCATACTGAATGAGGGCATGAGGCTTGAAGCATTATCATTTAAGCTGCTGGAGCTTATCACTCTTGATAAAAATGATTTCAGGCTTGAAGAGACAAGAGTATCTGAGATTATAGCAGACTGTGTGGAAACCGCACATGAAGCGGCAAGAAAGCATAATACAAAGATTGTGTACAGTGCGGATGAGGCATGGGTGTGGCTGGAATATGATCTGTTTAAGACCATGCTTCTTAATCTGATAGACAATGCAGTGAAATCAGGAGGCAGCAAGGTAGATGTATCAGGCAGACTTATTTCGCACAGTATTTATCGTATTGCAGTTTCGGACAATGGAAGAGGAATACCGCCTGAGGATATAGAGCGCATTACAGAGGCTTTTTATATGGTTGACAAGTCACGATCAAGAAGTGAGCATGGAGCAGGGCTTGGGCTTGCACTTGTATCAAGGATTGCTAAGCTGCATCATATAAAAATCCATTATGAGAGTGAGTCAGGTAAAGGAACCAAGGTGTATTTTGACATGAAAGCGGAGGCATTGGATGAGAAGTAAGCATTTATCAGTGCGCAAATGTATTGATAAAAAACTGGATAAAATCAAGGGAATAGTGTGTATATGCATTATTCTGGCAGTTGTATGTGCGGGAAATATGATACCGAATTATCTGATTTCACTTAAAGCAGCAAAAATTGCCAAAACGAGTACTACGATAAGCAACGCAGATATAAGCCCCTACAGCCACTCTATTTCAGCTGAAGAGAGGCTTACAAAGATGATGTCTCTGATGCAGGACAATGTAAATGAGCTGTGGAATGGGAAATATAGTGAGAAAAGGGAACCGTTGGATACTGAGATTTCGGTGGGACAGGCTTATACGGCTTTTCAGACTTTTCTGAAGGGTGCCTGTGAGCTGCAGAAGCAGTCAGGTATTATGCAGATGCTCGGTGAAGACGATATAGTTATGCTGCAAAGCCTTGAAAGTAATTATTCAAAGGATACAGACAGCGAAACAGAACAGACATATGAAGCAGTTCCTTGGCAATATGGTGCAGCAGTTGCTTTGGGTGATAGTATTGACAACACAATATCAGATTATTTTGTAACATCGGATATAAGCAAGGAATTATCGGCGTGGATATTTATAATATCATTTGAAGATACGAGAATGCTGGCTGCTGTTGATGCGGTGCTTGGAGTACCGTTTTATATTACATATTATTGTGCAGATGTGGATAGTCCTAAGGCACAGGCTACAGTGATGAGAGATTTATATGCAAAGACATATGGCAGTGATTATTCTATGGGTGATCCAAAAGAGTCTGAATCAAAAATAGATTCTTCCTTTGAGACAAATATAATAGAGAATTTTTATTATGGGAATAATTATACGCAAGGGGATGATGAATATACCGGTTTTGAACCTTGTGTATACTCTTGTTCATCGGACAAGCTACAGATGGAATATCAGGTTATTACAAGAATCCAAAGATTTGAAAAAAAGGAAAAGCAAGTGTCATCATATAATTCGCGTGTTAATATATGTCTGTACTAACCGGACTAAAAAGCTCTCTGTGCAATGCACGGGAGCTTTTTAAATTGCATGCAAGCATCAATGATACCTTTTGACCCTCATTTTATAATACAGTAATTATAACAGTATCATTTAGTGCATGATTTATACAATTTATTACATTGCTCTTTGCAAGGGTTTTGTTATATCTTAGATGTAGCAAAGCAGTTATTGTTCTTGGTTTTATATATTAATAATTGGAAAGTGAGGAAAAATATGAACGCTGATATGAAATGGCTTGATAATCCGGAAGTGTTTAAGGTAAATCAATTGGAACCACATAGTGATCATTGCTATTATCTGGATTATTCTGACATGAAAAAAGAAAAAAATCCATTATTACAGTCATTAAATGGTCAATGGGAGTTTGCTTACAGCAAAAATGTGATGGAAAGACCTGTTGATTTTTATAAGGAAACATTTGATGCATCAGGATTCGATAAAATTATGGTTCCCGGACATATTGAACTGGCCGGATATGATAAAACACGTTACATCAACACTATGTATCCGTGGGAAGGAAAAGAGTACCACAGAGGAGCATATAGTATGGAGGCAACCGGAGCAGAAGAGGGAATGTTCTCAGAAGCACAATACAATCCGGTAGGCTCTTATATCAAATACTTTGATTTGGATAAGAACATGTGTGGAAAAAGAATACATATATGCTTCGAAGGTGTAGAAGAGGCTATGTATCTGTGGCTTAATGGTCAGTTTATAGGTTATGCAGAGGACAGCTTCACACCTTCTGAGTTTGATCTGACACCATATATTAAGGAAAAGGGAAATGTTCTGGCAGTGCAGGTACATAAGATGAGCACGGCGGCATTTTTAGAGGATCAGGACTTTTTCAGATTTTTTGGAATTTTCAGAAATGTTACTTTGAAGGCAATTCCGGATGTTCATCTGGAGGATGTATGGTTCAAACCTGTGTTAAATCAAGATAATGAAAGCGGAAGCGTATCTGTCAGCATGAAGGTATCTGCTACTGACAGTCAGAATGTAACTGCTGGCTTTATTTTAAAAGACAGAGAAGAAAATATATTAGTTGAGAAGTCATTACAGTTAAATAAAGAAAACGACCATTTGGAAGGCACGATTTGTGTTGACTTGGAAAGTGTCAAGCTGTGGGATAATCATAATCCATATTTATACCATGCTTATGTTGAGCTTAAAACAGAGGATGGTTCACTGGCCGAGGTAATTCCTTATGATATCGGTTTCAGAAGAATAGAGATTATAGATAAAGTAGTCTATTTGAATGGAAAACGTCTTATTATCACGGGAGTAAACCGTCATGAGTGGAATGCTAGAACCGGAAGATGTATTGGTATAGAAGACATGAAGGCAGATATATCATGTATGTTAAGAAACAATATTAATTCTGTGCGTACCTGTCACTATCCTGACCAGATACCATGGTACTATATGTGCGACGATGCAGGTATTTATGTGATGGCAGAAACAAATCTTGAGAGCCATGGCTCATTCCAAAAACTTGGGGCAATCGAACCGTCATGCAATGTACCGGGATCTATTCCACAGTGGAAAGATGCAGTGCTTGAGCGTGCAAAAAACAATTTCGAAACTTTTAAAAACCATACATCCATCCTTTTCTGGTCATTAGGAAATGAATCCTATGCAGGAGACGACATTGAGG
>ERZ773107.2076-NODE-2076-length-15968-cov-2.783510_pt1 | contig 15968 bp, 11 predicted proteins | sample MGYA00580571_ERZ773107 | MGnify/ENA primary metagenome ERZ773107 (study PRJEB29015, sample SAMEA2737843) | human gut metagenome | biome: human gut; feature: human-associated habitat; material: faeces | place: China | collected 2012 ... | reverse complement strand
CAGAATCAGCACCGGTCCCTTTGTTTTAAAAACAGCTTCCCGCTGTCTGTCATTTAAGGTATCGTAAATGCTCATAGTTCCCCACTGTTTCCTGTTTTTTTCCATCTATAAGTGTCTTTTCGATTTTAGCAGATTTTAGTCTGCGATACAAGACGAAAGACGCTGTCTTTGTCCACTTTACTTTTAGACTTTAATATGTTAAAATAAAAATATATGGACGAACGGAGTCCACTCCATTAGAAAAGTAAAGGAGTTAGTCGGATGAACAAAAAAATTAAAACGGAGGCCGTAGATCACCTGTTTGACGCGATCTTGAGCCTGCAGAACAAGGAAGAATGCTACGCCTTTTTCGAAGATCTCTGCACTGTCAATGAGCTGCTTTCCCTCTCCCAGCGTTTTGAGGTTGCCGCCATGCTAAAGGAAGGGAAAACCTATCTGGATATCGCAGAAAAAACAGGCGCTTCCACTGCTACAATCAGCCGCGTCAACCGTTCCTTAAATTACGGCAACGACGGCTACGAGCTGGTTTTCTCCAGAATGACAGAAGCTTCCGAACCCGATTCGGAACAGTAAGTCTGCAGGTGCAAGAGGGGGTGTCCTGCAACAGGATTTGGGATCAGATCCGGTGAACACTGTAATGCACACATTTTATCTTCCTTACATGAGTGAAAAAAGAGCGAAGGCTCCGGAAAACTTTTTCCTGAGTCCCCGCTCTTTTTTGCTGCTTTTTTCAAAACGATCAGCGCTCCAGCGCCTTTTTTGCAAACTCTGTATTGACCAGATCTTCATATGCAACGCGGTTTTTCAGTTCGCCGCCCTCTTCCAGAATATCCTGCAGCAGAACAAATGCATCCTCCGAGAAAATCAGGTCGGTTTTCCACGTATCCTGCTCGACATAGCGTCTCACAATCGCCGTCAGCACTGCTTCGTCCGTTTCCGGGAACTGCAGTGCAATCATTTTCGCAATTTCCTCCGGCGTGCTCTGTGACACCTTTTCCATACCGCGCTGCAGTGCATTTACAAAAGCCTGCACGGTATCCGGATGTGCTTCCAGATAGCTTTTTTTCGCAGAAAATGCCGTATAGGGCACATAGCCGGACTCTTCTCCCAGCGAAGCGACAACATAGCCGTCACCTTTTTGCTCCAGGGCAGTTGCATGAGGCTCGAATTCAACCGTAAAGTCCCCCTGCCCGCCGGAAAATGCTGCTGCCGTGGAACCAAAATCGATGCTCTGGTTGATGTTTACGTCTTTTTTATCAATCCCTTTCTGCGCCAGAACATACTCAAAGACCATTTCCGGCATACCGCCTTTTCTTCCCCCTAATACCTCTTTGTTTTTCAATTTTTCCCAGGTAAACGAATTGTCTTTCTCTCTTCCCACAACAAAGTTTCCCGCCCGCTGCGTCAGCTGCGCGAAGTTCACAACCGGGTCTGCGGTTCCCTCGAGGTACGCGTAGACGGTTGCCTCCGCCCCCATAAACCCGATATCCGCCTCGCCGGAAATCATCGCCGTCAGCACTTTATCTGCACCAAATCCTGTTATCAGCGTCAGATCAATGCCCTCGTCCGCGAAATACCCCTCCTCAATTGCCACGTACTGCGGGGCGTAAAAAATGGAGTGGGCAACCTCATTTAATGTCACCTGCTCCACTTTTTCTTTTGTCTCATCTTTTGCCCCGCATCCCGCCAGCGTCACTACCGCCATTGCCAGTACAAGCGCACCTGTCAGCCATTTTCTTTTCATCAACAGATTCTCCTGTTTTTTCATTCTAACCTTAGAATATGATTTCCCGGTAAAAATGCGTGCAAAAAACGAAGGAGAAACGTTCGAATTTCGTTTCTTATTTCTTCTCTTGTTTTTCTTTTGCCTTCTGTTCTTCTTTCGTCCGGATTTTGTCTTCGTACATTTTCTTTTCATTCTACAATCTACCTTATCGCTCCGTCAACACATTTAGGCTTCCTTTTCCGAAATTTTCTATTTTGAAAAACAAATTGAGGATCTCCGCAAAATTTGTTATAGTAAGGATAATTCAAACAGTTACAAAGGAGGCTATTATGAAAATAAAATCAGTTGCTGTTCTGGGCGCCGGAGCGGTTGGGTCTTATGTGATCTGGGGGCTTTCGGAGAAAAAGGACATCCGGCTTGGCGTTATCGCGTCCGGGGAACGGGCGAAGCGTCTGAAAAACAAAGGATGCAAAATTAACGATACGGTTTATCACCCGGAGGTATGGACACCGGAAGAGGCACACGGCGTGGATTTTCTGATCGTCTCGCTCAAATACGGCGCACTGCCGGGGGCTCTTGACGATATTACTGCCGTTACCGGCGAGAATACTGTGATCATGAGTCTGATGAACGGCGTGGACAGCGAGGAGATCATCGCGGAAAAAGCCGGTGCGGAGCATCTGCTTCATGCTGTTATCAAAGTAGCTTCTCATAAAGAGAATGACGGCTACGTTTTCAACCCTGAGGCGACGCTCGGCATCATTTTCGGCGAAGTTTCGGCGCCGTACGACAGTGAGCGTGTGCAGGCTGTTCTGGATCTGTTCTCCGGCACAGGGCTGCATTACCGGGCAACCGATTGTATTTTAGAGGAAATATGGAGCAAATTCCGGCTGAATGTCTGCAATAACCTGCCGCAGGCTATTCTCGGTGCCGGGGTCGGCTGCTACCGCGACAGTGTGCATATGAAGGCGATCAGCGACGGACTCCGCGCAGAACTGATGGCGATTGCGGAGGCAAAGGGAATTGATATCAACAAGGCGGATGTCTCCTCGGGACGCGGAAGTGCGGTTCCGCCGACGGCGCGCTACTCGACGCTCCAGGATCTCGATGCGGGACGCCATACGGAAATTGATATGTTCTCGGGTGCGCTGATCCGCATGGGAAAAGAGCTTGGAATTCCAACGCCTTACAATGAATTTACGTACCATATGATCAAAGCACTGGAAGAGAAAAACGACGGACGGTTTGACTACAGCGGAAGCGAAGAACCGCTCTGGGCGAAATAGATACGATAGGAGAATCTCACGATGAAAGAAATCAAATGGGCTGTACTCGGATGCGGTGTGATTGCAAATGAAATGGCGGTCGCACTGCAGAAAAACGGAAAGAATATTTACGCGGTCGGCAACCGGACCCATGAGAAGGCGGCTGCTTTTGCGGAGAAATATGGAATTGGAAAAGTTTACGATGATTTCCATGAGATGTTTACCGATCCGGAGGTCGATGTCATTTATATCACGACGCCGCACAACACGCATCTTGGCTTTATGAAAGAGGCGATTGCCAATGGAAAACACATTCTCGTTGAGAAATCGATTACACTGAACAGTGACGAGCTCGACGAGGCCATAGCGCTTGCGAAAGAAAAAGGTGTCATCATCGGAGAGGCAATGACGATTTACCATATGCCGATCTACAAAGAGCTGAAAAAATTTCTCGACTCCGGCCGTCTCGGCAGAGTCAATCTGATCACGATGAACTTCGGCAGTTTCAAAGAGTACAACATGAAGAACCGCTTCTTCAACCGGAATCTCGCAGGCGGCGCGATGCTTGATATCGGCGTATACGCACTCTCCTTCATCCGCTGGTTCTTCGACTCCAAGCCGGATCAGCTCCTTTCCCAGGTAAAGCCCGCTCCGACCGGTGTGGACGAGCAGGCCGGCCTCCTTCTCACCAATCAGGAAGGACAGATGGCAAGTGTGATGCTCTCTCTCCACTCCAAACAGCCGAAACGCGGCATGGTTTCCTGTGAGAACGGATTTATCGAGATCATGGAGTACCCGCGTGCCTGGGAAGCAAAAATCACAGACGCTTCCACTGGCGAATCCAAAATCATCAAAGCCGGTGACAACGCCGATGCACTCGCCTATGAGCTCGCCGACATGGAACGCGCCATCAATGGAGATGTATCTGCCATGCACCTCGACTACACGAAGGACGTCATGGATCTGATGACCTCCTTCCGCAGAACCTGGGGCTATACGTACCCGGAGGAAGAAAAATAAGATTCGTACATCAAAAGCCCCTGCCCGGCACACATCAGATGCCGGGCAGGGGCACTTCTTTTCACCTGCAATACTCTGCAATTTTCTTTTTCAGTAATTCCGCATTAATCGGCTTTGCGATATGCACGTTCATGAGGATCAGGTCGAAGGTGTATTCCGGGCTGTCCTGGTAGAGTTCAAGCTTCTTTGTTCTTCCATCGTTTCACCCGTCTTCCACGCATATTTTATACTTCATTTTACGCTGATATTATTTTCTCTGTCAACCCAAATAACATTACATTTCCAATATTTTGCATGTCTTTTTTATTTTTCTGAAATTTTTTTAAATCTTCCGTTTTTCTCTTGCACAATTGTTTTTATACGTATATAATTGTCTGCAGAAAGCAAAGGGGAGCTCGCGTGCGAAGCGGGCTGAGAGTAGGATGCATCTCCTAGACCCTGAACCTGATTTGGGTAATGCCAACGTAGGGAGATACGATATGCACATTTTCTGCAGATATACCTCCACGTATATCTGCTTTTTTAATCTCTATGAACACATCATCAACAGGTTCTTCCAGTATCACAAGGGAATTTGCTTCTGCAAAAATACTCACACAGGAGGAACAAAAAATTATGTTAGGCACTTGTCTTGACAATGTCAGAAAAACAACCCCTCTCGTACACAACATCACAAATTACGTTACGGTAAACGATGTCGCCAATATTCTGCTGGCATGCGGCGCAAGCCCGATCATGTCCGATGAACCGGAGGATGTCGAGGATATCACCTCCATCTGCGGCGGTCTGAACATCAACATCGGAACGCTGCACAGAACGAGCATCGACGGCATGTACCGTGCCGGTGCAAAAGCAGCTTCGCTCGGCCACAAAATCCTGCTCGATCCAGTCGGCGCAGGCGCAAGCCACTTACGTACTTCGACCGCAGTCGGACTGATGGAAAAAATCCCGTTCACCGTCATCCGCGGAAATATTTCCGAAATCAAAACACTGGCACTCGGAAGCGGAACGACAAAGGGTGTTGACGCAGACGTTGCCGATAAAGTAACAGACGAAAACCTCGACAGCGCCGTTGCTTTTGCAAAAAACTTTGCGAAAGACCACAACTGTGTTGTCGCCATCACAGGAGCGATCGACCTCGTTGCCGATGCTGACACCTGCTACGTGATCCGCAACGGACGCGCCGAGATGGGAAGCATCACCGGAACAGGCTGCCAGCTCTCCGGCATGATGACCGCTTACCTCGTTGCCAACCCGGACGAGCCGTTAAAAGCCGCTGCTGCCGCTGTCTGCGCGATGGGACTTGCCGGCGAGATCGGCTGGAGCCATATGAAACCGGAAGACGGCAACTCCACCTACCGGAACCGCATCATCGACGCCATCTACCACATGGACGGCGAGACGCTGGAGAAAGGTGCAAAGTATGAAGTGCGATAAAAAAGGCCTGCTTTTATATGCTGTGACAGACCGCAGCTGGCTGAACGGCGAGACACTGTACAGCCAGGTGGAAAAGGCTCTGCAGGGCGGCGCAACGTTTATCCAGCTCCGCGAAAAAAATCTTGACCAGGATCACTTTATGGAAGAGGCACTGGAACTGAAAAAACTCTGTGCCGCATACCATGTTCCTTTCGTCATCAACGATAACGTGGAAATCGCAGCTAAGATGGATGCGGACGGCGTTCATGTCGGCCAGAGCGATATGGAGGCCGGCGATGTCCGTGCAAAGCTTGGCCCGGACAAGATCATCGGCGTTTCGGCGCAGACCGTGGAACAGGCCATTCTCGCCGAGCAGCGCGGGGCAGATTACCTCGGCGTCGGCGCGGTCTTCCACACCGGTTCCAAGGCGGATGCGGAGGATGTCAGCCACGAAACGCTGACTGCTATCTGCAATGCCGTTAAAATCCCTGTCATCGCCATCGGCGGCATCACACGCGATAACGTGACGGAGCTTTCCGGCAGCGGCATCTGCGGCATCGCCGTCATCAGTGCCATTTTTGCACAGAAAGACATTGTTTCCGCAACGAAGGATCTGAAAGAACAGACTCTGCGCATGCTGGAAAACAAATAATTTTACGTAACCATTCATCCTCACACCAGGCGGCAGACTGGGGGCACCACTTTCTTTGTCGCCTGTCCAAAAAGAAAAGTAATGCAAAGGAGTAATTCTCATGGACGCGAAAAACATGAAAACAGCATTAACAATCGCGGGAAGTGATTCCAGCGGAGGCGCCGGCATTCAGGCAGACATCAAAACCATGATCACAAACGGAGTTTACGCCATGTCGGCAATTACCGCACTCACCGCCCAGAACACCACCGGAGTTTCCGGTATTTTCGATGTAACACCGGAGTTTCTGGCCGCACAGCTTGACGCCGTCTTTACGGACATCTTCCCGGACGCCGTCAAAATCGGTATGGTATCCTCCCCGGCACTGATCGAAGTCATCTCCGAACGGCTTCGCTTCTACCAGGCCAAACACATCGTTGTGGACCCGGTCCTCGTCGCTACAAGCGGCTCCGCGCTCGCTTCGGGCGGCGTGCCTGACCTGATGAAAAAACTGCTCTTTCCTCTGGCTGAAGTCATCACACCGAATATCCCAGAGGGAGAAGTTCTCTCCGGCATCAAAATCCAGTCGGAAAGCGATATGGAACGCGCCGCAAAAGAGATCGGGGATTCCTGCGGCTGTGCCGTTCTGTTAAAGGGCGGCCACAGTATCAATGATGCCAACGATCTTTTATATCACAACAGCACATTTACCTGGTTCACCGGAAAACGCATCGACAATCCGAACACACACGGCACCGGCTGTACACTCTCCAGCGCCATCGCATCGGGGCTCGCAAAGGGGCTTTCCCTTCCGGATGCCATTTCCGCCGCAAAAGAGTATATTTCGGGCGCACTCGCGAGCATGATGGATCTCGGCCACGGCTCGGGACCGCTGAACCACGCTTACCGGATCTGATTTTGAAAATAAAGGAGAACAACAAATGGAACGCAATTACGCAACACAGATGGACGCCGCACGCCGCGGCATTGTAACACCGGAGTTGAAAAAAGTCGCAGAAAAAGAGTATATGGCCGTGGAAGACCTGATGCCGCTCGTTGCCAGCGGAAAGGTTGCCATTCCGGCCAATAAGCTGCACACCTGCATCGACCCGGAGGGCATCGGCTCGATGCTGCGCACGAAAATCAATGTAAATCTCGGTGTTTCGAAAGACTGTAAAGATTACGATGTGGAGATGCAGAAGGTACTCTCCGCGGTCAATATGGGCGCAGAAGCCATCATGGACCTGTCGAGCCACGGCAATACGCAGCCGTTCCGGCGGAAACTGACCTCCGAATGTCCAGCCATGATCGGCACCGTGCCGGTATATGACAGTGTGATCCATTACCAGAGAGACCTGGATACGCTGACCGCCAAAGATTTTATTGACGTCATCCGCCTCCATGCCGAGGACGGTGTCGATTTCGTCACCCTGCACTGCGGCATCACCAGAAAAACCATCGATCAGATCCGCAAACACAAACGGAAAATGAATATTGTTTCCCGCGGCGGCTCCCTCGTGTTCGCCTGGATGTGCATGACCGGCGAGGAGAATCCGTTCTACGAGTATTACGATGAGATTCTCGATATCTGCCGTGAATACGATGTGACCATTTCTCTCGGCGACGCCTGCCGTCCTGGCTGCCTTGCCGACGCAACGGATGTCTGCCAGATTGAGGAGCTGGTGCGCCTCGGCGAACTCACCAAACGTGCCTGGGAGAAAGACGTTCAGGTTATGGTTGAGGGACCGGGCCACGTTCCGATGGATCAGATTGCGGCCAACATGAAAGTACAGCAGACCATCTGCATGGGCGCTCCGTTCTATGTCCTCGGACCTCTTGTGACCGATATTGCACCGGGCTATGACCACATCACCGCTGCCATCGGAGGCGCAATTGCCGCTATGAACGGCGCTGCTTTCCTGTGCTACGTAACGCCGGCAGAGCATCTGGCTCTTCCGAACCTCGATGACGTAAAGCAGGGCATCATCGCAAGCAAAATCGCCGCACACGCTGCCGACATTGCCAAAGGCGTGCCGCATGCGCGTGATATTGACGACAAGATGGGAGACGCCCGCCGCGTGCTCGATTGGGAAGCACAGTGGGACTGTGCACTGGACCCGGAGACTGCAAAAGCCATCCGTGCTGACCGCTCGCCGGAACAGGAAGATACCTGCTCGATGTGCGGTAAATTCTGTGCCGTGCGAAGCATGAACAAAGCTTTAAACGGCGAACATATCGACATTCTTTAACATCAGTAGACAAGAAGTCACAGTACGCGAAAAGGAACGGTTTTCATTACGAAACCGTTCCTTTTCTGCATTTCCAAAATCTTTTTCTATTTCGCCCATCCTTCGGCGTAACGGACTGCTTTGTGCCATCCGTTCATCTTCTCATCGCGCTCCTCTTTCGAGAGCTCCGGCTCAAATATACGGTCAATGGCTCCGTTCTGTTTTACCGTCTCCTGATCCGGCCAGTAGCCGACGGCGAGTCCCGCAAGATAAGCTGCTCCCATCGCGGTCGTCTCGATGCAGCACGGCCGCTCCACCGGCGCCTGGCTGATGTCCGCCTGGCACTGCATCAGAAAATTGTTGGCGCTTGCTCCGCCGTCCACACGCAGTGCGGAGAGCTTCATGCCGGAATCTGCCTCCATCGCTTTTAAGACATCATCCACCTGATATGTGATCGACTCTAGCGTTGCGCGGATCACATGGTATTTGTTGACGCCGCGGGTCAGGCCGAGAATGGTTCCTCTCGCATACTGATCCCAGTACGGTGCGCCAAGGCCGGTAAACGCCGGTACGACGTAGCAGCCGTTCGTGTCGTTCACCTTCTGCGCCATGTACTCGGAATCCGCCGAGGACTCGATCAGCTTCATCTCATCGCGCAGCCACTGGATTGCGGCTCCGCCGACAAAAATGGATCCCTCGAGCGCATACGTAATCTTGTCCCCGATACCCCATGCAATCGTGGTAACAAGACCGTGTGTCGAAGAAACCGGCTTTTCTCCCGTGTTCATCAGCAGGAAGCAGCCTGTTCCGTATGTATTTTTCGCTTCGCCCGGCGCATAGCAGGTCTGGCCGAACAGCGCCGCCTGCTGGTCTCCCGCTGCTCCCGCAATCGGAATCGGGCCGCCGAAATATGTGGATGCCGTCTCCCCGTAGACACAGCTCGACGGGCGGACTTCCGGCAGCATACAGAGCGGAATGTTCAGCTCTTTTAAGATATCCTCATCCCATTTCAGTGTATGGATATTGAACAGCATTGTACGGGACGCGTTGGTGTAATCGGTGACATGTACCTTTCCCTTTGTCATCTTCCAGATCAGCCACGTCTCCACTGTTCCGAAATAGAGATCGCCTCGCTCCGCCCGCTCGCGCACGCCCGGAACTTCATCTAGAATCCATTTCAGCTTCGTGGCTGAAAAATACGCATCAATCACAAGACCTGTTTTCTCCCGGAAACGGTCAACCAGTCCGCGCTCCATCAGGGAATCGCAGTATTCCGATGTTCTGCGGCACTGCCATACAATTGCATTGTAGACCGGCTCTCCCGTCTTTTTGTCCCAGACGATCGTCGTCTCTCTCTGGTCTGTGATGCCGATTGCCGCGATATCCTCGTAGGACGCGCCCGCTTTCTGCATTGCCTCCACGGCTACACCGAGCATCGTGGACCAGATTTCATTGGCATCGTGCTCCACCCAGCCCGGTTTCGGGAAACGCTGGGTAAACTCCTTCTGCGCAAGGCTTACGATCTGTCCTTTCTGATCAAACAGAATACAGCGGTTGCTCGTTGTGCCGGCATCAAGTGCCATGATGTATTTTCCCACGTTTAAAAATCCTCCTGTCTCACATTTCAAGAAGAGAGCCTGACAGAATCCACTGCCACGCTCTCTTCCTTTTCTTTGTATGTATCGTATCACAGAATTCTTTTTCTGTAAATCAAATCGTGTTTTTCTGCAGCAATTTATGCCGTAATGATCTCCAGCAGCGCACCGCGCAGATCGTTTGAAAGTTCCATGCTCTGCAACTCTGCAGCCAGAATTGCTACCTTTCCGTCCGCTTTGTGAAGAAGATTTGCGATCTGCTCTTTGGTGATGTAGCTGATTTCGGCGTGCAGCAGCAGATCCATCGCACGTGTCATGACATCGTTCTTTGCAATCTCCGTATCTTCCGGCAGACAGATTGTCACGGTATCCTGTGGTTTTACATCTGCCACTGCGATAGCAAGAAGTCCGTCTTTCTCTTTGACTTCTGCATCCGCTTCCACGCCGTTTACAAAGACCTTTGCCTCTTTTGCACTACTTCCACCGAATTCTACGCAATATGTTCTGCTTTCCGGAACAAGGCTCTGATTGCCCTCAACCGGTGCAATTGTAAATTTTCGTGCACCCCATTCGAGCGTCATCGGCGTTTTTGCACAGTCATTCTTCTCATACGCCATGGAAGTATTGTCATCCTCGTACAGAATAAATGTATTATCTGCACCCGCATAAACGCGTACCGTCAGCTCATCCGGGTTAGATTCTACATCCAGCGCACTGATCTTCTCTGTCATCGGGATGATCGCACCTGCTTTCGCAAGAACCGGGATTTCCTCCAGCGTACGGTACAGATCCATACTTCTGCCGCCCTCATAAATCATTCCGTTGAAGAAATCAAACCAGGTTCCCTCCGGCAGCCATACCTTCGTCTTGGCACGCTTCAGCTCCGGAATGCATTTCGTTGTCACCGGTGTTACCATCAGCTCACTTCCGAAGAAGTACTGATTCGGTGCCTGATTTTTGCCCCAGAAAACCGTCTCCGGGTAATCATAATACATCGGAACAACGATCGGTGTATCTTCTTTCCATGCACGGTAGTTCATCGTGTACAGATACGGTACGAGTTTATGACGCAGACGAAGGAAATCATCCATTGTGCTGCGCACTTCCATACTGAAGTTCCAAGGCTCTTTTCCACTGAAGGCACTGTTAGAGCTGTGCAGACGGTTGATCGGAGAAAAGACTCCGTACTGATACCATCTTGCTTCAAGCTCATCGTCACGGTAGCCAAGCATATGGCCGCCGATATCATGACTCCACCATCCGTAGCCGATGTTGGAGGCTGTGCTGGTAAAGTATGGCTGGAAATCCAGGGATTCCCAGGTGATGTGGGTGTCTCCGGAAAATCCGCCCGGATAGCGGTGGGAGCCCGGTCCTGCATAGCGGGAGAAGGTCATCGGACGTTTTCCGTCTCTTCCACTGTCAAGAAAATGATAGTGATTCAGCATCCACAGCGGATCAAGACCCTCGATCTTGGTACTCTGTCCCTGCTGCCAGTCAATCCACCAGAAATCGACGCCCTCTTTTTCCATCGGATGATGGACTTTTTCGAAATATACATCGACAAATTTCGGATCGGCAATGTCAAAATTGACCGGCTCTTCTTTTTTTGCATCCACTCCCATAGCTTCTGCTACTTCCGGATAGCAGTCCTCATACGCACGAATTCCGTCTGCCGGATGGACATTCAGTGTTGTCTTCATGCCGCGTGCATGGAGTTTTCCAAGAAAACGCTCCGGATCCGGGAAGAGTTTTTTATTCCAGCTATAGCCGGTCCAGCCGCTGCCGTATTTCGGATCCACATCGTCTACACGGTGCCAGTCCATATCGATAACAGCAACCGAGAATGGAACGTTCTCTTTGTCGAAGTCTTCCATCAGTTTCATATAAGATGCTTCACTGTAACGCCAGTAACGGCTCCACCAGTTTCCGAGTGCAAATCTCGGAAGCATCGGAGTTTTGCCGCAAAGGTGATAAAAATCCTTTAATGCCAGGCGGAAATTCCAGCCATAGCCGAAGAAGTACAGATCCTGCACTCCTTTCTTTCTCGGGGTCACCCAACCGTCCTCTGTCATCAGAAGCGACTTCGAATCATCCAGAACAGCGGAACCAAACCAGGACATGATACCAGGTTCCAGTTCGCATGCTCCGTTGACCTGATCAAGCGTACGGGCCGTTCCTCCAAGATCCTGTGTCGGATCTCCGTAATGCCATGCCGGTACAGAACTGATGCCGACTGCCGTTGTTTTGCAGGAAAGTCCGTTTGCAGAGAATGCCTTTTTGTTGTAATTCAGCTGCAGATACTTTATGCGCAGCTCCAGCTCATCGCCTGTGTCTTTGACGGAAAATTCCACTGCTGGAAAATCACGGTTTACAACCGTCTGGGATGCTGCATCGATAAATTCACCGTCCTCACTGTATTCCAGCCGAAGAAGATGCTCTGTCAGTACTGTGATACGGTATTTATCGCCTTTTATCACATTCTCGGGATTTGCAAGTGGATGTGTCTCCAATTTCAGATATGGTTTCATATTTTGTTTTTCCCTTTCTTATCTTACCAGTTCTTGCCCTATTTTGAGAACGGGAATCTGTGACAAAAGTCCGTTCTGCCTCAGATTCCTCTGCATTTTTTATTTTGTCTCCAGAACAACCGCCTCATACGCGCGCAGTTTTCGTACCCCCGCTGCCGCGCCGTCCTGCGGATAGTTGCTGATCAGTACCTCTGCTCCCGCAAAGGTTTCCGGAACCGTGTATTCCTGCTCCTCTTTTGTAAAATTGCACATCACGAGGAGTTTCTGGTCGCCTAAGGTTCTGGTATATACATACAGTGCCTCGTCCTCCGGATCGAGCAGCTCGTACGTTCCGTAAACCATGATATCCTTCTCTTTCCGGAGATGAATCAGTTTCTTGTAATAATTGTATACAGAATCCGGATCCGCCATCTCATTCTTGGCATTGACGGTCTCGTAATCCGGTCCGACCTTGATCCACGGTGTTCCTGTGGTAAATCCTGCCGAAGCGGTATCATCCCACTGCATCGGAGTTCTTGCATTGTCTCTTCCGCGCAGGTTCAGGTAGCGCATCATGTCGTCCGGCGCTACTTTTCCGGCACCGGTCAGCTCGTGGAACGCGTTGATGCTCTCAATATCGCGGAACTCGGACAGATCGTGGAACGGAACATTCTTCATGCCAAGCTCATCGCCCTGGTATACATACGGGGTACCCTGCATCATATGAAGGCAGGTTGCCAGCATTTTGGCACTTACCACACGGTATTCCGGTGAATCATCGCCGAAACGGGACAGGCAGCGCGGCTGGTCGTGGTTTCCAAGGAAGAGGCTGTTCCATGCCTTGCCCTCAAGCTCCGTCTGCCATGCTGTCATGACGCGTTTGAAATCTTTGAGCGGTACGCGTTTGTCCGTCCATTTGCCGTATGTTCCGCTTGCCAGATCTACCAGCTCGAACTGGAATACCATACTGAGCTCTTTGCCGTCTGCGGATGCATATTTTTCTGCCTCCTCGATCGTGACACCGGCACACTCACCAACCGTCATCAGATCGTATTTGGAGAGGACTTCCCTGTTCATCTCCTGCAGATACTCATGAACGTGCGGTCCGTTTACGCAGCCGGAATCACCGTAGAGTCCGCCCTCCGGAATTTTTCCGTCCGGCAGCCCTTCCGGTTTGGAGATCATGCTGATAACGTCCATCCGGAAACCGTCAATGCCTTTTTCACACCACCAGTTCATCATATCGAAAACTTCTTTTCGAACCGCCGGGTTCTCCCAGTTCAGATCAGGCTGTTTTGTTGAGAACAGATGCAGGTAATACATCTCTGTCTGCGGATCGTATTTCCATGCGGAACCGGAGAAGCAGCTTCCCCAGTTGTTTGGCTCTTTTCCCTCTTTTGCATCACGCCAGATATAATAATCGCGGTATGGATTGTCTTTCGATTTGCGGCTCTCCACGAACCATTTGTGTTCATCTGAAGTATGATTGACAACAAGGTCCATGACCAGCCTGATGCCTCTTTTATGCATCTCCGAAAGCATGCGGTCAAAATCCTCCATTGTTCCGAACTCCTGCATGATTGCCCGGTAATCGCTGATATCATATCCATTGTCATCGTTTGGTGACTGGTACACCGGAGACAGCCAGATAACATCCACGCCAAGATCCTTCAGATAATCCAGACGGGATGTGATACCATTTAAATCTCCGATACCGTCTCCGTTGCTGTCCATGAAGCTGCGCGGATAAATCTGATACACTACGGCTTCTTTCCACCATTTTTTGTCCATTTTTTTACCTCCTTTATTTCATCCCCAGAACGTGTCTGGTTCTTTAATTCTGTCGTTTGCAAGCACATTTTACCATACCTCACGGTGATTTTTCAATAGTTTTGCGCAAAACCAGCAGTTTCTACAAGAGTTTTTCTGTAAATTTGGTAACTATTTACTTCGTCAGATCTCTTACCGACTCCCTCTCCACCAGCGTTGTCGGCAATGGCGGAATATCTTTTTGTACCGGCTCATCCTGGATCAAGTGCATCAGGACTTCTACGGCACGGCGTGCTTTTCCATCCACCATCTGATGCACGGTAGTCAGCTTCGGCCGCGCAAGTGTCGCATAGGTAACATCATCAAAGCCCGCAATTGAAATTTCCTCCGGAACCTTTATTCCCCTGTTCTGCAGAAAGTTGGATGCTTCAAGTGCATAGTAATCCGATGAAAAAAAGAGCGCTGTCTGTTTTTTGAAGAACGGAAGCATCTCCTCATATGCCTTCTCCCTCTGCTCTGGATTCCACGGGATCACAATATGGCGACTTTCAAAGTCCTCAATTCCCGCCTCCTCCATTGCCTGACGCACACCGAGCCACCGATAGTGGTCAACCCCGAGATCGCAGTCGGATAAAAAGAGAAATTTTTTATGTCCCTTTCCAATCAGGTACTGACTCATCTGGTACGCACCGCCGCGGTCATCCATCGTAATGGAGCGGACTCCAAGTTCCGGCGGGAGATACTGATCAATGGTTACCAGCGGTTTTCCGAGACGTTCCGAGAGCTCTGCAATCTCCTTTTCCTTCAGAGCCATCGCAATCATGCCGTCAAAATTCCAGCCGAGCGCCTGCTGCATAATATCGTCCTGCTCATGGCGCGCAACCAGCATCATATAGTAGCCGTGTTCCCGGATCTGATACTCCAGATTTCCGAGCATTGCCGACACAAAGGGATCCTCAAAGGAAGATGCATTTCCTTTCTTCATGAAACCAAGCGCCACACCAATGAGACCGGAGCTGTTGTTCGCCAGCATGCGCGCGCTGATACTCGGCACGTACTCCATCTCCTTTAAAATCCGGTTGATTTTCTCGACCGTCGCCTTTGAGACGCGCCCTGTCTTTCCGTGTATTACATTCGAAACCGTCGTCGGGCTGACCCCTGCGCGGTCTGCTATATCTTTGATTCTAATCATCGGTTCTCTGCCTTTCCTTTTTCTTCACAATTTTCTGAATTCTGTTATGTTTATTTTACCAAGACGGCAAAATGTTTACAACTACTTTGCATCGGCAAACACTACAAAATTATTACATTTTCTTAAACGATATGTAAGAAAATCTCCATCCCTCCTTCATTTACTTTCCGCCGGTTCCGTGGTAAGATAGGATGACAGAAAAAGTTCACCTTTTTTCTGTAAGAAAGGACCTACACATCATATGCGGCTTGCATTTACAAATTTTTCGATAAAATCTCCCACTGGCAAGAAATCCGGCCGTTTTTTTCTTGCCCTTTTTCTGGGTATTTTTCTCTTCCTCGCTCATCCCATACTCTGTCAGGCTGGTTTTGCCTCCAGTACGCCGTTTACCGGTGCCTCCTGGGAACTGGTCGGGGAATATCCGATTCTCGGCAGCAACGGCGCGGTGCAGTCCGTCTGTGCGACGGAAGATTATATCATCTGCATCGAAAATTTTAATGATCTGACGACAGAGCCGGACGTAGTCTCTGCCTACTATAAAAATGATACAGACGCAGACGGAAATCCCGTTACGCAGTATTCCCTCGCGCATCAGGTAAGGGACGCAGACTTTGCTCA
>ERZ773107.2071-NODE-2071-length-16013-cov-19.983833_pt1 | contig 16013 bp, 10 predicted proteins | sample MGYA00580571_ERZ773107 | MGnify/ENA primary metagenome ERZ773107 (study PRJEB29015, sample SAMEA2737843) | human gut metagenome | biome: human gut; feature: human-associated habitat; material: faeces | place: China | collected 2012 ... | reverse complement strand
TGTCGGCATAGAGAACAGCGACGGCAACACCAATGTACGCTTTCACCAGAAGGACACGCTAAAGAGGATTTTGGAGAGACTTGAAGAGAAGAAGCTGACAGTCAAACGCTTCAGGGCCGACTGCGGCTCATGCTCTGAAGACATTGTGGATGAGGTCAGGAAGCATTGCAGGACATTCTACATACGCGCCAACCGCTGCTGCTCGCTCTATGATGACATCTTCGCGCTCAGAGGGTGGAAGAAGGAAGAGATAAACGGCATCGTGTTTGAGTTGAACTCCATTCTCGTTGAGAAGTGGAAGGGCAAACCGTATCGCCTGGTAATCCAGAGACAGAGACGCATGGGCAGTGGACCGGACCTGTGGGAGGGGGAATATACATACCGCTGCATCCTGACCAACGATTACGAATCATCCATGAGGGACATCGTGGAGTTCTATAACATGCGCGGTGGCAAGGAACGCGTCTTTGATGACATGAACAATGGGTTTGGATGGGACAGACTGCCTAAATCCTTCATGGCGGAAAATACCGTGTTCCTGCTCCTGACGGCACTGATACGCAATTTCTACAAGGCCATCATGCAAAGGATTGAAGTGAAGAAGTTCGGGCTCAAGGAAACCAGCCGTATCAAGACGTTTGTCTTCAAATTCATTTCAGTACCTGCCAAGTGGATTAAGACCGCAAGGCAATGTGTGCTGAATATCTACACCGACAACCATGCATATGCAGAAGCCTTCAAAACTTCTTCCGGATGATTTACATCACTTGATGGCCACTGATTGCGTATTGCCTCAAGTCGCTTTATGGGGTAAGGGGATGGTATGCGCATTGAAACGGACGCGAGGACTTAATGGTTATCTTACGAATCAAAAGTCCATTTCTCTTTATGTAGGTAGCACTTCGGGAATGGAGTTGCGGATTTAAGGTTTTCTTTTCTGAATCATCAATTATTAATACTCGTATCATAATAATGTTTTAATATATTCTATTAACTGTTTTTTCCAATCACTCTTTTTGAAAGAAAAAAATATAAATCCATCATAACTATCTGGATTATCTTCTCTTAATTCTTGATCAAGAGCTTTGATACTTTTACCATCAAAACTTTCAAACATAGTTACAACCTTAACTTTTGTTTGAATATCTCGAAGGTACATTCCTTCTAAAATTCGTTTTCCCGCTAATGTTTCTGGGACGCCACCATTCTCTTCAACATTTACATCAAATGTAGACATTGTTATATCTAGTAAGATGAGAAAATACTCTTTGTGATTTTTGAATATTTCTTCAATTGCAGAATGATATGATGTTTTCCTTATAATTTTTATATTAGGAAAATTTGCTATAATTTCTAGACTTATTTCTTCTGCTTTTTCTGGCAAGTCTTCAACTATTAACATTTTCTTACACATATATCTTTAAGATTAATTAGAACCGACGCTTTACATTTTCCATTCTCTGCTTTAATCTCTAATCTGTTTTGATCACATCCTAGCTCTGCTTTTATTATTTTATTGACTTTGACAAGACCACTTCTTCCTTCCATTTGAAGTCTACTATCAGATTTTAGCATTTCCTTAAATCTTTCATTCAATGAATTCTCATCTTCTCTGACATTATTCTCAAATAGAATCCTAATATATTCTCCTTCATCAGTAACCTCAATTTTAAAAGGCCTAGGTGATTCAACTTTACTATAGCTAAACATATTATTATAAAATATTGTAAGCATATCTGAAATATGAATGACATATGCAGATTTCAATATTATTTCATTCTCAGGCCCAGAAAAATTAAGATCAACCAAAATATTTGGATACATTTTAGATGTAATAGACCAAACTGCATCCATCTGTTTAACAAGAGAGAAATCTTCAAATTTAGCATCTTGAAGATAAAACCAATTTTCAATGTGTGCTATTTTTTGTCTTGTTTCAGTCCTTGCACTAATTACGGCAGAACTTAAATCATCATAAAAATGTTTACCCTTAAATATCTGGATTTCTTGATATAAATTATCAACAAGTTTATTAAAAGTATCTTTTAATGAACAATTGATATTATTTCTGATTTTTAATAGGGAACAATTAGTCATTTTCAACAAATATTCCATCAAGAACATACAAAACTCATCATATGTTTTTGCTTGCCAATTACACGATACAGTAGCATAACACATATCGTCTGATGTTATTCTGTAATCAAAGAATCCTTTATCTTCTTCTTCTACTTTTATTTGAAGTACTTCATCTTTAAAATTATCAATAGCCACATTAATACCTCTTGAAAACTTTTCTAAAATTTTCATAAGGTCCTTTTGTTCATCTGGCATTAATCCGTACTTATTTTTCCAATATCTAATTGGAATATATTTATTGTTTTCAGTAGTCAACAATAAATGAAGTCCATCATATCCTGATCTTAAAACACCTTCAAGTACACCATGTCTAATACTTGTACTTAGATATGTTTTAAGGCCAAATTTACTAAATAAAAACCGATCTCTAATACTCGTAAAAACTTGACAAGCAGAATCTATAAAAGGCTTGCTAGTAAATTTAACTTTCGCACTGATGACTGAAGGATCTTTATTTATATCCGTCCAATCAGAAGCTGTATTCACAATATAAAAAGAGTTTGTTGAACCAGAACTTGTTAACTGTATCTTGAATTGATTATATAAACCTTCGTATTCTTTAAAATCATATTTCATTAAAGCTGCTTGGTTTACATAGATTTTACTCTTATCGATCTTTTTTATACTTTGATAAACCACCATTGTATCCAAGATCTCTTGATTCAATTCACTATAAATTTTTACATTTGGCGAATCACTTAATGAAGATAAATATTGAGCTATCTTTTGTTGTTCTTCCAATATCATCTTTGTGCTAGTTATATAGACCATATGTCGAAGTATATCTTCTGAGGCTAAAAGATAAAAATATAATTCAATCTTTTTTCGATCATTTCTCATCTCAAATTCCAATTCAGGAATTAAATCAGAAACCTGTTCTACATCTTTATATAAACAGAATCTTTCAAGAACAGCACTTTTTCTTTCATCTTCTTTTGCATTAATAAATATAAACAGCTGTAAATCAATACCATTTTTTACTCCTTTTTTATATTTCTCACGGTATAAGGATTCAACAAGAGATGAAGTGTCAATTTTCCTTACAAACGCTTTTCCTTGAAGATAATAATTGATATAAAATGCAATGGCCTCTTGCTTTTTATCAAGATTTACATAGCAATTATAAATATACTCTATGGCACATTGAACTATGGGTAATATAGTTTTATTTTCTTGTAGCACAGATTGCCACAATACTAATGCTTTTTCATATTGATTGTTTTGAAACGCTATTATAGCAGAGTCTGTATCTACAATATATTTAACTATTTCAGTATTAGTTGACAACTGTCCATTATTACGCATACGTTGATAATCAAACAATATTGATTCTTTTATAAAGAGTTTGCCATAATCTAAATACTTATTTTTAATATCTTTATCTTTAAAAAGAGTGCACAATAAAGGATCAAAATAAGATAAAGATAAAATATTCAAAACTCCTTTTTTAGTGTCATTTTCTCCATATAAATAATTGTCTAATCCACATGCCAAACTCAAACCATAAATATTCTTATTTATTTGATATAAATGAGTTAAAATCTCATCATTTTCATACTCAACCATTGCATTATAAAGATACTTTGAGATAAGATTCAAAATTGAATCTTGATTAGAACAGATCTCAGAATAACTTCTATTTAAAGCAATTAATGATCTACAATAAATCTTCACTATGTCAAAACTGGGTAACTGGTTTATAATAAAACTTCTACATTTAGTTAAACATATATCATATCTCCCGCTATAATAATGTTCAAGAAGTTCTATATATTCAGAATTGAAATAGGATTCGGATAAACATTTAATATTTCCATAAGCTACTAATGGAGCGAGCTGAGGATCTTTATTTTTTCTATAAAATTTAACAGCATATGATGAATAAATCTTTTTTTCTTCATCAGTTTGGCTATTTGCAAATAAGGTCTTAATAAGATTAATAAATATATTATAACGATCTATAAGGGAATTTGTCGCCTCCATTATCAAAATGGGAGAGAAATCTTGGATTTGATGAGATTTGTAAAAATTAAGTCTAAATAAATAATAAGAATAGCGATCTTTTTGAAATTCAGTTCGATTTAATCTAAATTTATTCTCTAACTCTGAATCAAAAGCAAATGCAGAATAAGTTTTTGAACACCTTTTATATAAATAAGAAAGCAAAAATGTGACAAAACCATGTTTACTATTTTCTTTTTCCTTATTAATAGATGTAAGTAGTTCCAGACTCTCCTTTTCTTTATTCGAATAGCTATATATTAACAATTTCATTTCATAGTACCATATACTTAAACCTAACCTAGATTTAATTCTATCTAAAGTCATAAGAGCAATATCATAATGCCCCAATAATATATCCTTCTCTATTTGAGTTCTTAAATTTACAAACTCAGACAGAGCAGAACTATTTTTACTTATTTGAATATATAACCAATCAAAATCACTAAGTATATTTTCAGATTTAAAGAAATAACTATTTCCCTCCCCTAATTCTGAAACTGTTTTTGGGAAAATATTTCCAAACATAATTTTGCTATAGCTTGTAGATATTTTGAATAACGAATCCAAAGCCTGAGATACTATTGGACTATAAATATTGTATTTAATATTAGACATTACTCTTGCACATTCCTTTTTATCTTGCTTAGCATTCAATATTTGTTGTATAACATAATATATCGGTGCATTTCTTTGTTTAATAACTTTATGTTTCATGGTTATTTAATAATTAGATGAGTGCGTAATAAATTATCTTGTTCAATTCAATATAACCCAATAAAGATCTCATACTAATAAATTTGTTCAACAATTTTATTAGTATAAATTTCTTCTACATTTTTATATACTTGGTATAGATCATTCCATTTTTATTGTATTTATTTTCTTTATAAGATCCTAGTAGTATATATGCAACTAGATATATACACTTTCTCTTACAAATCCATTACTATTTACTAAATAAATAACTAATGCAATTTCATTATGATTATATTTTTGGCAATAGCATTATATCAACTTTTAGGTAAGCCTCCCCATACTCAACTCCACTTTCAATATTTCATACACATATGAAGAACTTTCAACGTAAAGTCCTGTTGCTTCATCTGAAAGTTTTGCAAAAGTTTCTGAGTTATAGAATTCTTTGAGAGCTGTTGGCAAATCGCATCCACTATCTTCCATAAGATAAGCTATTATATCTTTGGTAATACCTTCTACCAGATATTGCATTCGTTTATTCATAATCTGTACAAGTATTTAATGGCTTTTGCCGAATGAAACAAATATTGTGATGAAACTTTTTTGTATTTTAAACCATTTACGAGCATTTGCAAATCAATAATTCCATCATCAAAATTACGGAACAAGGTTGCAATAGTATCATCTGCAACAGGACCTATTACGATGTCAAAAGAATGCGTCGGCTGCATGTTTTTCCTGCTACGGTTAGCCATCACAAATAAAGCCCATTCTTCACTTGGTTCTTCAAATGTTTTGACCGAAAGAGCCTTGAAGGCTGTTTCATCAAATTCAAACTCTGTGACAACGGCTTCTCCACCATAAATAGCAGATGTACGTCTAGCCATTTGTTCCGCCTGATCCTTAATCTCTGTCAGATAAAATCCCTGTCCGAAATCCTTATAAGGTTTGCATTTAGACAGATCTATCTGCTCAATTATTATATTCGAACCATGATATAGTTTCATTGAATACCTCCTCCATTATTCAAACATACTTGCGTAAGATCCTGCACACTGTCATCGAATGAAAGCAAATGCTCTGCATCATAATGTTCCGTAAGGAAATCAATACCTTTAAAGCGTATCAGGTAATTACTTGCCTCACGAACAGAAAGATGATGGCTTTTGGCAAATTCACTAATGGTAGCAACTATATATGCAATCACATTTTTATCAATTTCCGGCTCGTTTTTTAAAACAACAGAAGCAGATATGCCAAGGGCATCGAGCACTTTTGTAACAGTCTTTATTGTGAGTCCCTTTCCACTTTCTATTTTTGAAATCTGAGCTTTACCGACTCCTACCCGTTCACCGAGTTCCTCCTGAGTAAGACCTTTACGAAGACGCTCATTACGAATCATCGGACCTATATTTTCTAATCTATTTGTCATACTATACATATTTATACGCTAACAAATATACAATAAAGTTTCCGAAATAGGAAACAATTGTATACTAATCTCATATATAAGGCAAAATAACCATTATTTACTGATCTCAAGCTCTTCAATTTTCCGAAATTAACTAAAAAAACAAAGATAACATTGTGCTATTAAAAAAGATTTTAATGATTATTCATTTGGGTGTATATTTCTTATAAAAAAGTACCACCATTTTTATATAAATCACCAACAATAATTTTACTAGGTTTACTTGAAGTAAAAAAGTAGTATAAAATGATTCAACCTAATCTTTTTCATAATTAGATTAGGTTGAATCATTTGGCCAATATCTCAACAGCGTTTATTTTTGTATGGAGTTAAATATCTTTTATGAAAATTTCGAGATAATTATTTTCATCAATCCATTGAAATCTAATGGATTTAGATCAAATATACTTTGTGGAACTCTTACTTTATAAGAGCCATCCAAGCGAATATCATTTACTCCTCCCCTGAATGCATCATCTGTACGTTTCTTCAAATCTTTTTCAAGATAGCCAATATTATCACGGCACTTAATATTTGAATATATTTCAGATAAAGCAATTAATTCATTTTTTTCTGCTCTTGAGCGATCAAAATGGTACATATTAACACTTATAAGAGCATATCGCTCTGGTATTTTCACAGCACACTCAAACTGCGTTGGTGTCATTTCTACTGATTGTTCACTTTCCCAACGAGACTTGACCTCTATGTAATATTCCTCATATCCTTGTTTACTAAGTATAAAATCCTGACCATTTTGTTTATTGGAAACTGTTATACCTTTACAAGCAAGAGCATCTTCTAAATAGACTTGAATGTTATTCTCCATATATTTCCCAAGCATTTTAATATACGCGTCATGTTCTATATTACGAATTGTGTTATCCAAAGCATCTAGCACTTTATCAGCATCTTCACGTTCCGAAATATCAGCCATTCTCTTCATTAACGTGGGATTCTTTTGTTTTAGCATTTTGTTGATGGCCTTTCTTTCAATGTCAGATCCTAAATTATATCTAATTGATTCCCTCTGATCATATATATCCTTAAAAAGGATTCGCCACTGTAAACCCTCAGAAGATTCTTTCTCTGTTAATTCTATAATATCTAGCACAATAGTATCCTTATAATTATCAGCACTCAATTTGTTCTGTATTTCTTTTGCGACAGATTGGGCAGTGAATTTATATGTGTCATATGTATAATTGGGATAATATGATTCAAAGCATTCATTCACACACTTGCTTTTTAAATCCTCTCCAAGCACTTGTTGATAAAAATAGAATAATTCATCATTTACTTTATCTTTTTTCTTTAATTCCTCAGGTTTATGTAAATTTCCATTCATGTCAGGATAGATAGCATATTGATTACAGAAATTTTTATAATCATCCCCTCTAGCTTGATCCACAAAGATATTTAAATCATCAAAATTTGCTTTTACCCATTCAGAGTTCTTAAGCTCAATTTTCATCATCTGATTTTCTACAAGAGATACAAAGATTTGTCTATATAAATCAAAATTAGACGTATCTTCAGGCCATGCTGGAATATGTCTCTCACTATACTCAATACCTTCAAATTTACAGATTACTGGCATCAATTTATTGCGTTTAGAATCTCCTCCAGTTATTGTAAATGACGAACATAATGCTATCAAATGTTGTTCAAATTCACCGTTGTAATATGTTGGTTTTTCTGCATTTTTCCAGCATTCATCTTCTTTAGATTTAACGGTCGCATTTAATTCTTCTCTTAAATTAACCCTATTGTAACTTGTCAAGTCAATTATATCTGCATAATCTTCATGCACAAATTTTGCACAAATATTGCAGTTAAGTTTTTTAACAAGATTATACAAATCTGTTACTATTGGTTTTGCATCTCGTAATTCACCTCTCTTCATTAGAATTCCCTCTCTATTTGGCAAGAGGGAATATTTATCAAAGAAATCACTATGACCGGCGGCTACAATCATTTGTAGCATATCATGTAGATTAGCTCCTTTATGCAAACTAACATACTCTACTATTTTTTCTAGTGTTAGAAAGTTTTCTGATTTTGCTGGGTTCCATTCTGCAATAATTCTCGACCACTGAAGTAACTCTTCCTTACAAGGAACGGAGGCCTTTCCTACTGCATAAGGGTATATGACTGACAGATAATCAATATCTAATCGTTCCGAAATAAATGCTTCCAATGAAGATTCTAATACTACAGGATGATTTTCATCATCCATACAAAAACGCTCTCCTTTTACATCTATCAATCTTAGTTTTGAAAATTCACGAACCCAACTTTCCTTTAATTCTTTATAATATTTTTCAGTTTTATCTTCGCTATATCCTTTGTCTTTAATATGTAGAGATGCCATTTCAATAGTATTCACCCATGAGTGAACATTTGCTTCAAGAAAGTTCCACAACACCATTGTCATTTCATCTAAAATCTGCTTATTCTCTATAGCAGTTTTGTCTGTAGCGTCATTATCCTTTGGCACAATTATATTATCACGAGACTCTTCAGGGGTAAAACGGTGAGAATGAAATAAGAAATTTACCCCAAAATTATTTGGACCAATCAAAGGGTAATGGACAAACAATCTTGGAATATCTTCTAAAGAACAAACCCGTGTTTCCGATTCCAACGGTAATATTATACGGCTATCTCCATTATGCATTTCTAAATAATAACAATCAACATTTTTTGTGCTTTTACCGACTTCTGCAATTATTATACGTTTGCACAGCAAATCTTTTACTGAGCAAATTTCATCTTTTTTCGTGAAAGTAATATTCTTTGAGCGCGTATTGTCTTGGATTGAACAAGAACCGATATTATCATTAAAAGTCAAGACATATGGCATTAGCTTAATCGCTTCATCTATAGCAGTTTGAGCTATAATTTTTCTCTCTTCATTTAGTTCATAGCTTAATTCTGTCCATTCTTTTGCCTCCTGTTTTTGTTCCGCATCCATCAATCCATTAACTCTCATTATTTGTTCTGTCATATCCTCAATAAACAAAGGTATATTATTGAAATTTTCACGATTGATTAGAAAATCATTTATATCAACGTAAGCTATTGGATTTTCACTAATAAGCATGCTACCGTTTATTATGATTTTCCTACCGAATTTATGAGTAGTCAAAAATCCTGTACCATATTGACCTACAGTATCATCACCTTCTTTTTCCTGAGAACTTACTTGTTTGACCAATGAACATAAAGAATCATATGTGAATGATTTTCCTTTATGGGCAAAAATAAAAGTATTATCATTCAATGTAATGCGAATTTCCGCACTACACCCATTTTTAGACAAATCACCAGCATTCTGGAAAAGTTCCCATATTGCACGATTACCACTGGTAGATCCATTTTTACGTATGCCATCTCGTATTTTTGTGCAATGGCTTTTTACATTCTGACGAAGTTCTCGCTTACGAGCATCATCTTTTCTTAATTTAAGTTCTTCACTTGTAAGTATTGACATTTTGATAACAATTTTGAATGTAATTATATTGATTTATGATTTTTCGTTTACTAAAAAATAGAATGTATTGCAACCACAGGTTTTATATGTTTTCCGCTAGCGGTCCTTTTGCAGAATTTCCCTTTATGCAATGACCTAACTAATAGCAAATATACAAATATCGTGATAGTACAATATTATTGATCATAAAGAACTTTACTTTATTTTCGTTTCAATATGTACATCCATTAAAGTAAAGTTAAATAGAGGGAAAAAATTAATTCTATTTTCCCTTTATTCAGTAAAACAATATGCGTAAAACTCTCTTGCATTTAGTTGACATACTTGGAGAAAAACTCACGTATTATTTATATCTTTGTAAGTAGATAGAAAACTGGTGAACTTCAGTTGGAAAAACTAAATTTTCCGTGGTTCTAATTAAAAGGCGGAAAGAAGTGTAGAATTAATAGAGTCAGGTTCAAAAACAACCCATTATGACCTAAAAAATACTTTTCTACCGTTTAAGATATAAGCTTTTGATTATCAATTATATCTACATGTTGCATCGTAAAATACAGAACTTCTCATTCTAAAAACCATAGATATATTTAGCACATCAAAGAATGTATTTGTATTTCATATATTTTTTCTTGTAAACTCTTATTCCTAGACAATATTTTTTAAATATATTCTCCAATATCCTTCTGATAACAAGGCGTGACTTTTCCACAAGAATACTTAGACATATCCTATTTTCTCTCCCATATATCTAAAACAAGTATTATAAACACATCACTTTATTCTAGAAATAATAACTGAAGGGCATATATCATTCATATACACAAGATAATAAAATGGGGTATAAAATAAGACGACAATCATAATGAAATCAAAAATAAAATTCCTCAAATGATATTTTTGATTCGCATCATGTGATAAAATATTAAATAAACAAGTAACTTTACATTAAATCTAAGAGGAAACTCTATGCAAAACATTAATATAGAAAATCATGGATTTACAACGAATAATCTATTTGGTTAAAGAAACCAAAGAAATCATCACAAACCGGGAAATGGCAGCCCATGTAAAAGAAAAAGGAGTTGCCGATTATGTCACGCAAGTGGATGTAGCCGTACAGAACTTCCTAAAAGAAGAATTATATAAACTATACCCAGAAATCCAATTTCTCGGAGAAGAAACCGGCTTGCAACAGATGAACACAGATAGTTATTGGATTCTAGACCCCGTGGATGGAACAACCAATCTCATACACGACTATCACCACAGCGTAGTATCATTGGCGCTTTGCCAACAAAATGAAATTGTATTAGGCATTGTCTATGACCCATACCATGATGAGGTTTTCTCTGCAGTCAAAAAAGAAGGTAGTTTCTTGAATGGCAAGCCTATCCATGTTTCCTCTGCCAAAAAACTGTCGGAAACTATCATCGGTATCGGAACTGCTAAAAGAGAACTGGCTAAAGAAAACTTTACTAGGTTTCTCAAGGTCTACGAAAACTCACAAGACATCCGAAGATTGGGGTCTGCGGCACTGGAACTGGCATATACAGCATGTGGCCGGCAAGGTGGATATTTTGAAGTGTATCTGAACCCTTGGGACTATGCTGCAGGCATACTTTTGGTAGAAGAGGCAGGAGGAAAGGTAACTGACTGGATTGAGAATAAGCTTAATCCCAGACAAGGAAACCAAGTAATCGGAACAAACGGAAATATCCATCAAGAACTTCTCAGAATATTATAATAAGAGATCCTTATTTTTAGTTTAATATAAGCTGCAAAAGAAAATCTATATTATGGCAAGCAATATTGAATTTGTAGAGTTTATATGCTCTTAACTACAAGAACTAGGGCATATCCGTTTTCGAAAGATGTTTGGGGACTATATGGTATATGTAAACGAAAAGCTGTTATTAATGTTGCAAAGATCAAAAAAGAAATAATTGTGGAGGATGTCCTCGTTTTCCTTGTTCGCACTTCGTGAATGACTCTTCTATATCTAAAGAAGAAAACGAGAAGAATCTAAAAAAGATGATTGACAATCTTTCGGAATTCAATCAATAGATTAAAGAATTTAAGCTAATACAAAGTAAGTACTCAGCCCCCCGTATTTTTACTCTCTGAAAGTTATTCTTAGTTTGCGCGAATTTAAAACGTGAAACAATGAAGAATTTTAGAGGAGAAAATACGGGGGCAGTATTAGGTATAGTTTTGTAAAAACGCTTTCTTTTACTACTATTTACTGAATGTCCCTATTTAGTATGCACATTTTTCAATGTATCCTTCCTGTTCATACACCCTACCATAGTGATGAATCATGCCAACCAACCCATTCAAACGTGAATCTATAATCTTCAGATTTTTATATCTAAGATATTGAGTGTCATACAGTCCCGTATTCCCAGATTTCAACCTTTCTTCAATATCTTCGGGAATAAGAAAACTCGCTCTGTCGCCCCAAAATTTATAAAACTCTGATTGATATATACATATACCTGCCAGATCAAAATCTCCAAAATGTATATATCTATTAGGAATTTTGATAAGCCATTCCCTTAAATCTGCCGACTGGGGATATCTGGAAACAAACAGAACTTTATTATCTCCAAACAGATATTTCTGACTCCGTATACGACAGAAGTTCTCACCATTTTCCACTCCAACCACTGTCACGTCTGACGGTATATAAAATTCATCTGGATTTTTTTGATAAATCTTAGCCTCTTCTCCCCATACAGGTGTAAGTCCTCTTGCTCCATCAACCGGTGCCGCTAATGGAAAAATATTAAGACCTTTCTTCAAGAAGACCGGATTATACATAAAACAGGATAACCTACGTCTGGTATCCCATGCCAATCTACCAATTTCCTCACCCCAAAGGATTACTTTTAACGACTGTACCATAATTTATCCTATTTAGAATTTCTGACACGCTGTACTTTTTTATCATCCCTACGCATCAGGTAAGGAGATTCGGGCAACTCCGGAAGAAGATTGTCTATAGTGCTAATCTGCCCGACCACTTTCAACAACACAATAAATGTTGACAACGAAATATTACCTGCTATACCATTCTCGAATTTGTGGATGGTTGTAAGTCCAATACCGGATTGCTCAGAAACATCTTTCTAAGTAAGATTGCAACGAATTCTATATTCTTTAAATCTGTTACCTAATAGCCTTACAAGCTCAGGTGTGGAGTATTCATAGAAATCTACCATATAAACCGCATTTATGTATTATTATAATGATAGTTACATATATTTCCAAGCATTAATCTTCAATATTATAAAGATTATAAATACGAAACTATGCAATTTCTGAGAATAAAACTAATTTTTTTTGTGAAAACTTATCGTCAGATTCATAGTAACTGATTATAAATCCTATATTTTGTATTTGTTATATGTCCAATTTCGCAATTTTCCTCATAAAGTTTTTCGGGAAAAGCATTTTCCATCGCGGAACATCCTTTCCGGTGTTATACCTGCTGGTATGTACATGTCCGAAAAGCTACCATGTACCACAGTAAGCTCCTCCATAACAAAGGAAGGGACAATGGTTCAGATAAATTTTCTGTTTATTTACTTCAATATGCATCTGCATCGTTATCTGTTCAAAGTACTTCGTATAATTCTGCCTGAGATTCTTAATATCATGATTACCAGCTATAAGATATATTTTCCCATTCTATCTGCATCGGTAAGATTATCACTTATACCTTCTACCATCATTACCAAATTCCTCCACCCCAATGCATAATACCTGGTTTTGCTGTCATAGGGCGACAAGTGGAGCATACTCTTTTCCAAACGTTTACATAGAGTACCACACCTCCGTTTTCAGCATGAAGAAGTTTTATGTCTTTTTTGATTGCAAAGTAACTGAGGATTCCCTAACTATATAATGTGTACTTTATCGGATACTTACATACAATTTGAACATATTGCAGTATTTTATTCCCAACCATATATTTTTTCCTGTGCAACATAAATTCCCTGCAAAATCATCCGTCATACAATAAATCTCTGTAACTTTAGCCGCTGATAACATAGCAGTAAACGTTTAAATGTTACAATCCGGCACTATAAACTTAACATTTTATTGCTATCTTATTTATTATCAATGAAAAGCTTATCACTCTAACACCATATTATGTTATGTTAGAGTATAAAACACAAGAGAAACGGTATTCTTCGGGTCTAACCCCGTTTTTATATCGAACTCGGTTATGAGAGTAACCATAGATTGCGCATATTCTTGCACAGCTATGAGTCAAACTTAACAATTGAAGTCTGTTAAACTAAAAGCAAAAAATGAAAGGTTCGGTAAATATTAGTGACTATTTCTACGGCGCAAAGACACAGTTTATTATACCCCTCTACCAGCGTAAGTATGCATGGCAGAAAAAGCATTGTGTACGTTTATTTGAAGATCTGATAAAAATTCATAAAGAAGAATTGCAAAGCCATTTTTTCGGAAGTATTGTTGCAACAAAAGCCAGCGAGGTTGAAGACGATTTGCTGATTATCGATGGTCAGCAGCGTATCACAACTTTATCGCTCCTGATTCTGGCCGCTTTCAATGCAGTTGCCAATGGCGATATGCAACCTGGCAATGAAGATATTGAGGAAGTAAGGAAAAACTATCTCTATGCCATAAGAAAAAGAATTGACAGACAGATAAAACTGCGCCCGATTGAAGGAGATATCGAAGCATATGATGCACTGTTTACCAACAATTCAGATGATTTCATCAAGAATACAGGCATTACTGCAAACTACGAACTTTTTTACCAATTAATTCAGATAAGCAACCTCACTTTTGAGGAGCTTATTAAAGCCATCGAGAAACTGGAAGTGATTGATATTCGTTTGGAAGCGAAAGATAATCCACAGTTGATTTTTGAATCTCTAAACTCGTGCGGCAAAGACCTTGAAGAGGCAGATAAGGTACGCAACTATCTGCTCATGTCACTTTCTTCCAAGAAGCAGGAAGACTACTACCATGCCTACTGGAGCAAAATAGAAAAACTGACAGATGGAGAGCCAACAATGTTTATCCGTGATTATCTGACACTAAAGAAAGGCACGATCAGCAATATTGAGGACTTATATTTTGACTTCAAATCATACGATATGAAGTCTCACATCGACCGTCAAATCCTCCTTGAAGATATGTTGAAGTTTGCCAAATACTATCGGCAGATACTCAAAGGCGAAACCAGCCATGCCCGTCTCAACCGCAAGCTGAAACAGATTGCGACCATAGAATCTCTTGTACACTTGCCCTACCTGTTGTCGTTCTTTGACTATGCGTCAACGAATAACCTGAACGAAACCGAACAGTATGAAGTATTAGACACAATCGAAAACTACTGGGCCCGCCGGATTATCTGCAACTACCCTGCAAATGCGCTTCAAAAGATGTTTGCTACTCTCCATAATGATATTTTGAAGATATACAAACGCCATAAGGAAAGAGATGCCGAGTTACTTCTACCGTACTCTCAGATCCTCAAATTCATTTTGCTCAGGAAACAAGGAACCGTATCATTTCCAAACGACAACGATGTTAAATCAGCCTTTCCAACCAGACAGATTTATCGTATTCCAAGCAACTATAAGTTCTTCCTGTTCGAACGTATGGAAAATGAAAACAGTCCGGAGGCAAATGATACAATCGTAAAAAAAATGAAGGACGGCATATTCACCATAGAACACATCATGCCTCAGACACTAACACCTCAGTGGAAAGAAGAACTGGGAGAAAACTGGCAGCAGATATATGACACCTATCTCCACACTTTTGCCAACCTAACCCTTACCGGATTCAATACGTCATACAGCAACCACTCGTTTCAGGAGAAAAAGGACGGATACACAGACCGCAAAGGAAACAAGATTAACGGTTTTAAAAACTCGGCTTTCTGTTTGTCAAACTATCTAAAACAATGTTCTAAATGGACTATTGACGAGATTAAAGAAAGACAACAGATTCTTCTTGAAAACTTCCTCCGGCTATGGCCGATGATACAGACGGAATATGTTCCACTGGAAAAGGAATATGAGTTGGTTTCATTTGACGACGACGAATATGAACTGAGTTGGCGGCAAATCATCGGTTATCGCTACAGAAACGAACGGCATGCAGTCTCAAACTGGGTGGAAATGCTGGTACAAGTCTGCAAACTCATATACAATGAAA
>ERZ773107.2048-NODE-2048-length-16136-cov-11.178907_pt1 | contig 16136 bp, 6 predicted proteins | sample MGYA00580571_ERZ773107 | MGnify/ENA primary metagenome ERZ773107 (study PRJEB29015, sample SAMEA2737843) | human gut metagenome | biome: human gut; feature: human-associated habitat; material: faeces | place: China | collected 2012 ... | reverse complement strand
GGCAAGACCATCGAGTTCCGCAAGTACGACAGCCTGCCCAAGGCCACCACCCCGCTGACCGAGGGCGTGACCCCGGACGGCAAGGCCCTGAATGTGACCACCATCACGGCCGAGGTGAAGCAGTACGGCGACTGGGTGCCCATCACCGACACGCTGCAGCTGACTGCCATCGACAACAACATCGTGCAGGCAACCAAGATCATCGCAAGCCAGGCGGGCCGCACCATGGACAGCGTGGTGCGCGACATTCTGGCGGGCGGCACCAACGTCATCTACGCACCCAAGGTGGCCGACGGCGTGGAGACCGAGGTGAAGAGCCGCGCGGGCCTGGACGGCACCAGCCAGCTGACGAGCAAGCTCATCATGAAGGCAGCCACCCAGCTGAAGGCCATGAACGCGGACCCCATCGGCGAAAGCTATGTGGCCATCATCCATCCGTACGTCTCCTACGACCTGCGCAACGACCCGGCCTGGATCGACGTGCACAAGTACGCACAGACGGATGAGATCTACAACGGCGAGATCGGCAAGCTGCACGGGGTGCGCTTCGTGGAGACCAGCGAGGCGAAGATCTGGAAGGGCACCGGCTGCCCGGCGGGCCTGGCGGTGTTCGCTACCCTGATCCTGGGTGCCCACGCCTACGGCACCACCGAGATCGAGGGCGGCGGCCTGGAACACATCGTCAAGCAGCTGGGCTACGGCGACGACCCGCTGAACCAGCGCGCATCCGTGGGCTGGAAGGCACACAAGACCGCAGAGCGGCTTGTGGAACAGTACATGGTGCGCATTGAGAGCTGCTCGAAGGAATACAGCGGCATCGCGGCGGCGAACTGAACAGCGGGAGATGTCAGCAGACGGGAAGAAACCTCTCAGTCACGCTTCGCGTGACAGCTCCCCTGGCAGGGGGAGCCATTGGCAGGCCGGTTTTGAGAATACTAACTGAGAAAAGTTTCCCGAAACCGGGAACGGTTGGGCCCTGCGACAGAGGGCAGAAGGAGTTTAGACGATGGCAGTAAAGAAAGAAAACGAGGATGGCATGGTGAGCATCCGGCTGTTCAGCGACAACGGGCGCTACAAGGGCGACCTGTTCGTGAGCGTGAACGGCGTGAACTACCAGATCAAGCGGGGCGTGACCGTGAAGGTGCCGCCGGAGGTGGCAGAAGTCATCCAGCACAGCGAGGAGCAGGACGCCCAGAGCGCGGCAAGGCTGGAAGGCATCATGAGCAAGGGCGAGTGAGAACCCGCCCTCTCAGCGCGAATCCATAGAATCGTATCCCCGGCCCGGCGGCACGCGCGGTGCCGGGGATTTTTAATAACCTCTCAGTCAGCGCTCCGCGCTGCCAGCTTCCCTGGCATGAAAGACTCCCTCCGGCCGGAGGGAGATGTCGCGAATAGCGACAGAGGGAGGACGACCCTTGGCAGGACGGTGGGGCTGTACTGAACGAAAAAAGTTTATGGTGTCGGGAGCGGGAGTGCTCCGCGACAGAGAGGAGCTGCCCAATGACTGTAGGAAAAGCAATCGAGATCGCCGACAAGCTGCGGCAGAACAACGGGTTCGACCGGGAACTGAAGATCTTATGGCTGCGGCAGGCGGACGCCGGGCTGCGGAAAAGCGTGGTGGAGAAGAGCGACACCACCGACTTTGATGTCGTGGGCGCAGATGTGCTGTACGACCGGGACATCGAGCTGCTGCGGCAGGACGCAGAGCTGATGCTGCCGGAGCCTTACGACGACTATTACCCGCACTATCTGTGCGCACAGATCGACCTGGCGCTGGGCGAGACCGACCGGTATGCCAACGAGATGCAGATGGCCAACACCGCCCAGCAGGAGTTCGCGGCATGGTGCCGCCACCGGTATCTGCCGAAGATGGACGTGCGATGGAGGTACTGAGATGGCACTGCCGAGTTTATACAGCCTTTCGAGCGGGCGCAGCATCCAGACGGCCTTTGGCGGGCTGAACGAGAGCTACGGCTGCGCTGAGGCGGAGTTTACCGAGATGAAGAACTTTTCAAGCCGGGGATACCCGGCCTTGCAGACCCGCAGCCCGCGGAGGGAGATGCGGACCATCGTGCAGATGAACGGCATGTACCACCTGAACGGCCTGCTGGTGGCGGCTGGGAAGAACCTCATCTACAACTCGGATGAGACCCCGCAGGAGGCCGAATTCGTCTGGAACGCGGTGGAGGACAGCCCGAAGGTGATGGTGGGCATGGGCACGAAGGTCATCATCTTCCCGGACAAGATCGCGTTCGACACGAAAGACCGTTCGGTGGTGCAGCTGGGGGCTGCCTGGGAAAACGGCGGCGCGGACGTGGTGCTGACGCCCTGCGATGCGGCCGGGCAGACCTTTACGGTTTCGGGCAAGGGAACGACGGAACCGGAAAACCCGGCGGACGGGCAGATGTTTTTGAAGATCATCAACGCCCAGAAGCCGTACAGCAGCGACAGCGTACTGGAAGTGTACAATACTGCGCTGGGCAGCTGGGCCCCGGTGGAGCTGAGCTGGTGCAAGATCGAGGCGGCCGGCATCGGGAAGGACTTTGCGGTGTGGGACACCGTGACCGTGAGCGGCGTGGAAGACGGCAACGAGATGCACTGGAAGGCCCTGAAGGGCGACCGGGTGATCTACGCGCGGGGCAACGACTGGGTGCAGGTGCAGGCCGAGCCGGGCGGCGATTACTTTTATGGCACGATGACCAAGAGCGGGGACGTTATCCGCTGGGTAGGCATCGACGGCAAAGGTGCGACGATGGAGGGGAACAGCGAACCCTTCCGGCTGGAACGACGGGTGCCGGACCTGGACTTTTTGACCGAGTGCAACAACCGGGTGTGGGGCTGCAACTCGAAGGAGAACGTCATCTACGGCTGTAAGCTGGGCGACCCGACGAACTGGTTCAGCTACCGCGGCACCGCAGCGGACAGCTACGCCGGGACCGTGGGCAGCGACGGGCCGTTTACCGGGGCGGCCACCTGCATGGGATATGTGCTGTTTTTCAAAGAAAACACCCTGCACAAGCTCTACGGCAGCCGCCCGGCAGACTACCAGCTGGTGAGCGCACAGTGCCGCGGTGTGGCCAAAGAGGCCAGCGGGAGTTTGTGTGTGCTGGCGGAGGTGCTGTACTACCTTTCGCAGGACGGCGTGATGGCCTGGGACGGAAGTCTGCCGGTGAAGATCTCCGGCGGACTGGACAACAGCTGGCTGATGGATGTGAGGGGCGCTGTGGGCGGTGTGCTGGACACCCGGTATTACCTGCACCTGAAGGTGCCGGAACGCTGCGAAACGCGGCTGCTGGTGTATGACACCGAACGCACCCTCTGGCACGAAGAGGACACGGCCGGGGAAGCCGACGCGAACGGCTGGGCCATGTGCTCGACGGGGCGGCAGCTGTACCAGTGGGACGGGAAAACGCTCTGGGCTACCGAACCGGAGCGGGAGACCGACCGGGACACCGAAACGGCGCAGAACAAGCTGGAAAAGACGGTGCGCTTTGAGGCCGTGACCGGAGACATCGGGCTGAACACCCCGGCGGACAAATACATCAGCCGGGTGACGCTGCGGGTGGACGCCATGGCCTACAGCGTGGTGAAATTGCAGGCCAGCTATGACGGCGAGGCATGGACCGACCTTGGCGAAGCGGCGGTGCTGAACAAGTGGACGCGGGTGAACCTACCCTTTGTGCCGACACGGCACGACACGATGCGGCTGCGGCTGACCGGGACCGGGCAGATCGCGGTGCGGTCGATCGCCTTTACGATGGCCGAGAGCCGGGGCAACCGGGTGGCCGGAGGAGAACCGAAGAGATAAAAGGAGGGAAGACAAATGGCAGATATCACGAGGCTGGGCGAGATCAGCCTGCCGAAGCTGAGCGAGAACATGGACCCGGCAGACCGGCGGAGCATCAACAACTACCTGATGCAGCTGCGGGACCAGATGATCTACATGATGCAGAACCTGGACGAGACGAACTTTTCGGACTCCATGCGGGACAAGCTGACCGCGATGGGGCTGAAGGTTGAATGAGATCTCTCGGCAGAAAGGAGCTTGGAAAATGGCAAAAGCGAACGGAAAATGGTGGGAATACATGATCCCCGGATGGGGGCTCGTGCGGTCTGCACAGGACGTCTATGACAACGTCAAGGAGACCTATGACAATGTATCCAACTATGTGACCGAGAAGAAAAACGACAATGCGATGGCGTATGCGGCCAGCAACGACCGGGTGAAGACGGCCAGGGAGAACCTGGACCGCATCAAGGCGGAAGGGGCACCCGGCAAATACCAGAGCGAGTATGCGAGCCAGATCAGCGGGACGCAGGATGCGTTGAACAAGATGAATGAGAAGGGCTTTGCCTACGACTACACGAAAGACCTGGCGTATCAGCAGTACAAGAGCCGGTACACCCGCGGGGCCGAACTGAACAGCGAGGACACGGCGGCGCGGGCCGCCTCCCGCAGCGGCGGCTACGGGAACAGCTGGGCGACTTCGAGCGGGCAGACGGCGTATCAGAGCACGATGGCGGGGCTTTCGGATGCGGCGGACAGCCTGTATGACCAGGCATACAACGAATACACCACCAAGAAAAATGACCTGACGAGCAGGCTGAGCGCGTTGCAGAGCCAGGACCAGTTGGCACTGGAAAAGCACCAGTTGAATGCGAATAATTACTGGGACCGGCTGAACAGTGCACAGACCGAATATGCTGACGCGGTGGCCGCCAAGCAGCAGAAGACGGCCAACACAACGAACACCATTGGCAACGTGGCCACGTTGGCTGTACAGGCGCTGCCGTGGGTGCTGCGGGCATTTGGGGTGGCGATCTGAAAACCTCTCAGTCACGCTTCGCGTGACAGCTCCCCTAGCAGGGGAGCCATTGGCAGGACGGTTTTGAGAATACTGACTGAGAAAAGTTTCCCGAAACCGGGAACGACAGTGCTCCGCGACAGCGGGAAGAAGGAGTGAAGACGATGTTATTTGATACACTGAAACGAAAGAACAAGGCAGAGCAGGAAGAACGGGCATGGAGCCAGCAGGCCCCGGCGGCCTACGAGAGCCGGAACAAGGAGACCATGGACGCCCTGACCGGGCAGGTGGGCAGCGGCTACGATGGGAGCACACTGGCGAAGGCCTACCAGCAGTACCGGGAGCAGGCAGCGGATGCAGCCGCGAAGAGCGCCGAGAACGCACAGGCAACGGCCGCAGCCCTGGCGGGCGGGTACGGCAGCAGCTACGCCGACAGTGTGGCCAGGCAGAACCAGGCAGCGGCGCTGGAAGGCATTGCAAGTGCGGTGCCCGGCCTGCGCAGCAAGGCCCTGACCGAATACCAGAACGAACAGAACGGCCTGCTGGCCGCGCTTTCCGGGATGGGGACCACCGAGGCGCTGGACCGCTTGGCCTACGGGAGCAACCTGGCAAACTACAACAACCAGCTGAATTTTCTGCGCAGCCAGAGCGCCCAGGCCCGGAACGAGAACGACAACTTCTGGAACAACGTGTGGAACGGGATCAAGACGGCGGGCAATGTGGCCAGGTCCGCTTACGACGGATACATGGGGTACACGCAGCAGCAGTGGGAAAACGAGATGGCCCAGGCTCAGTTCGATTTCCAGAAGCAGCAGTATGCGGACAGCCTGGCGCGGCAGAGCAAGGCGGATAACACCAGAGCTTACGAAGACGCCTTCAACCTGTACAAGGCAGGCGCAGGCGATGCAGCCAGCGACGTGCTGAACCAATATGGACTGAATGCGGATGCGTTTGCAAACTACACGGGTGCACCCATCACGCGGGACGATCAGGCAAGCGCCCTGAGCGCAGCGGCTTCTCTGGTGGCAGACGGCAATACCGAAGCGGCGGCGAACCTGCTGAAGATGTACGGCATGGATGCCGATGCGGCGGGCACTTACACGGCACTGATGCAGAGGCAGCTTGCGACGGCTGCGGCCAAGGCTGCATTGACGAAGACAGGCAGCTCCGGGCGGAGTTCGGGAAGCAGCAGGAAAGCCGGTGCAAGCGGTGGAAGCAACCATGGCTATACGAATGCCCAACTGCTGCAAATGTCGAAGACGTACAGCAGCATGAAGGACAGTGACCCGCAGAAGGAGTATTACCAGCAGGTATTGACCGATGCGGGATATCTGGAACCGGAGACGGTGAGTGCGGCGGGCGGGATGGCGGCCCCGCTGGCGGGTGTGGAACCCTATACCCCGGCCAGCTCGAAGCTGCACCTCTCGACCGTGACCAAAAAGAACGGAAACACGGCACAGAGCGGCAGCACGAAGAGCAGCGGGATGCCGTATGCCAACGCCCTGAACTATGCGAAGGGCTGGAAGGCGAAGGGTCTGAACGCCAACGAGATCGCGACCCGGCTGATGAACATGGGCGCGTCGGACGACGTGATCGACCGGGCGATGCAGAACGCAGGATTTTAAGGAGGAAGCTGAATGGCGTGGAAAGCAGGAAGTGCGGCTGCGCTGCGGTCGCAGAAAGAACAGGCACAGAAAAACAGCCCGGCCAGCGCCGGAACGGCACAGGAGAAAACCAGTACGAGCAGCACCAGAACCAGCGGCTGGACAAAGGGCAATGCCGCTGCGCTGCGTGCCCAGAAGCAGACCGAGGCGGCGAACGCCGACCTGACGTCTAAGGCATTTGACGAATACCGGGCAAACAACAATCTGGGGTTTGCGGACGAGGCGGACAGGCAGAGCGACTGGCTGCGGGGTGGACCCTCTCAGGCGCTTCGCGCCAGCTCTCCCGAAGGGAGAGCCATTGGCAGGACGGCCCTGCTGGAGGAACAGAGCCCGACAGGGCGTGAAAGCGCGGGCTTCGCGGTGAGACCGGGCAGCCGGGTGGAGGCGCTGAGCGCTGCGGCAAAGTATGGGGTGCCGATGAGCACGAATGTGCTGGAGCAGGTCGGAAGCGGCGCGGCGGCCTACGGGGACGGACTGGCGCAGAAGCTCAAGGCCAGCTATGCGCCGTACCGCCAGAAAGACGAATTCGACCGGCTGAACGAGTGGTTCGACCAGCCACGGAATCAGGAACTGGTGGGCAAGCTGTTGGAACAGAAGAGCGGCTTCACGACCTACGCGGAGCAGGGTACGAGCCGGAACGCCGCCAGCGCCGGGGACGGGAGCATCGACCCCTTCCGCACGGCGGCGGGAAAAAGCCAGAGCGGCGCGAAGTACACCGACGACGACCTGAGAAAGCAAGGCTACAGTGCGGCGGAAATTGCACAGGCAAGGGATTACCTGACCCGGTACGACGCCATCCCGGAATGGAAGAAACAGGCCCGGCGGGCGGGCAACACCATCGGCGGTATTGCGGACAGCGTGGCGGGCGGCGCGGTGATGACCGGAGAGACCGGTGTGCAGAGCGCGAAGAACATTGCGGATACCCAGAAGAACTGGGCCAAGGTGCAGCAGGAGATCAAGGGCGATGCGCGGGCGGAGAGGCTGTTCCAGCTGCTGACCGACGTAGACATGGACTACAACCCCGTCTACCCGGAAAGCCGGAACCGCGACCTTGTGCTGTTGGGCTACGGCTCGGAAGAGATCCGGAACATGCGCGACCGGCTGGCAGGGCTGGAAGCAAACGACAGCGTGGACCCGGAAACGAGTGTGGGCTACCAGCTGTACAAGCGCGGGCAGAACCTGACCGGAGCGGCACAGAGCGGCCTTTCGGACGGGAGCCGGGCGGTGCAGGGTGCTGTGAGCAGCGCAGCGGAGAACCTGGCCGTGAGTGCCATCAACCCGGCGGCGGTGCTGCCGGTGCTGAGCTTACAGGGCGCGGGCGACGCCATGGGCCAGAGCATGGAAAAAGGCGAGAGCGCGGGCAAGACGCTGGCGGGCGGTGCGCTGAAGTTTGGCGCGGGCTGGGCCATCAACTCGGTGGGCGCGGCCGACCTTGCAAAGACCATGGGCAGTGACTACGCAAAGAACACCGTGGCCGGGCGGATCGCGGACTGGGTCCGGGGCATGGCGGGGAACTCGGAATTCGCCAAGCAGTACCCGGCCATTGCCAATGCTGTGACGGGCGGCTTCGACAACGCCATGCAGGCCTTTGTGGAGACCTACGCCGACACGGCCATCGATGCCGCGCTGGGCGACGCGGATGCTGCGAAAGACCTGTTTACCAAAGAGCATCTGCTGAACGCGCTGGAAAGCGGGCTTTCCGGTGGTGCGTCCGGCGCACTGGGTGGTGCTGTGGGCACGGCGCTGGCCAGGTACAACGACGGCGACGCCAGCTGGCGCGGCAATGCGGAGTATTACGACCAGCTGGACCGGTACGAAAAGGCTGGGGCGGCGGAGAAAGCGCGACAGCAGCGGGTGGAAGAGCCGGGAACCGCCCTCTCCGCGCTCCGTCCGGCTGACACAGGCGCGTCGCGCAGCTCCCCCGAAGTGGGCGCTCTGCTTCAAGGAAGCCCTGCCGGAGAGGGAACCTTGGATGGGCGGGCAGACTCCGCGACAGAGGGGAGCGTTCAAGAGCAGACGGCGGTGAACGATGACCCGGCGGTACATACATGGCAGGACTCCGCAACGGATGACGGCAGTGCGGAAACTGCTGTCATATCGGACAACTTGGCCGTGCAGACGTTTGCAGAAGCGGCGGCCAGTGACAGCCTGACGGGCAAAACCATCAAGCTGTTTACCCCGGAAGCCGGGAACGAGGCAAACCGCGCAGCCTTTACGGAAGTCTACGGCGTTGAGCTGCCGGATACGGCAGCGGCCACCCGGCGGGTGCTGCGGGAAGTGGCGGCACAGCGCGGCCAGCAGAATGCGGTTGAGAACGCTGGGGAAAGAGTGGAAACTCCCTCAGTCACCTTCGGTGACAGCTCCCTCAGAGAGGGAGCCTTGGAAGAACGGGCAGGCACTGCGGCAGAGGGCAAGGAGTACGCCGACGTTGATTTGAAGGTCGATCCGGCGGGGCTGGACGCGGCGGACGAGGGAAGCGGGCAGATGCGGGAGACCTACGGGCTGCGGGAACCCAGCGGCCAGACGGCCCGGCAGAGCGAGGTACAGCGCCAGTTGGAGCAGTGGGGCGTGGAGAGCGGGAAAACGAAGGCCGCGCAGGACATCAGTCAGAAGCTGCCCGCCAACGTGGATGCTGATCGGTATGCCGCCGCGGCTTCAACGATCTACCATCTGGCGCAGATGGACGAGGTGAAGAGCTTCGACGACGCGCTGCGGCTGGCCGGTGTGATGGACAATACGGCCCTGAACGTCAATTATATTCTGGACAGCGGCGAGGGCGGGCGGATCGCGCTGAATACCGCCTACCTCTACGGTGCAGACACCAAGGAACAGGCGGGCGGCTACGGCGGCGGCCTGACCGACCAGAGCGCGAGCGGACAGGGGCGGGTCTACTATGAAGGGACGCTGGATCACGACGGCACCGACATGGGCAGCCGGATCATCGAGCTGAACGCCGCTGCCACCGGCACTGACGCTGTGCTGAAGAACGTGCTGCAAAACGATCCGAACGTCCGGGCCTATGTGGACAACGAGACGGCCCGTATTTTCTTCGGGGACAACGTCAGCGACATTTTCGGCACCGTGCTGCACGAGGACTACCACTGGTATAACTCCCTCGACCAAGCGGGCGCAAAGAGCTTGCAGGACCATGCCCTGACCTACCTTGCCCAGATGGACGGATATGAGAGCGTAGACGAGATGATCCGGGACAAGATGGACGTGTACGCCAGCCAGAAGCTGACCTATGAACAGGCAGCCGAAGAGCTGGTGGCCGATGCGTGGCGTGGCATCTTTGCGACGGAAGCGGATTTCAAGCGCTGGGTGGAATTCCAGCGCGGACAGGCCGAGAAAAATGCGGGCGTGAGGGGTTCCATCCACAAGGTGATGAATCGGGTGAAGAATCTGCTGAGCGACATCATCAGCCGGGCCAAGGAAGTGCTGACCATCGACCCCGGCAATGCCGCCGCCCTGAAGGCAAAGCGGCTGGCCGAGGCCCAGAGACGGACCTTGCAAGACGAATACTTCGCCCACGCCGAAAAGGCCATGGACACCCTGCGGGCAGCAAAAGAAAACGCCGCAGCTCTCAAAACCGAGAGCGCGGCGGAAGGACGGAATATCAGATTCTCTATCCAGCGTGGTGCAGATGGAGAAAGCTATGTCAAAATTGATGAAGATATTCTGGAAGGCGTACCGAAAGAAAAATGGAGAACAACTGTCAAACAGGCACTCCGGGAACGTTTCCCGAATGGGTTTGAGCGTGACGGATGGAAAATTCTGAATGAGGAGCGAGGACAAAAAGAATTCCTTTGGTCGAAGGAAGCACAGAATTTGTGGTCGAAAAAGAAAGGGATTTTTGCAGACAAAATGCGCATGGCTGCGAATTTGGATGAAATCATTCAGACAGCCAATAAAGTGTATCGGGAAACTCCAAAGCACGAACATAAAGGAATCGAAGCGTTCAACCGAGGGAAAATTGAAATTCAGGTAGGACCCAATTTTTACGATGCAGACGTTGTAACGGCAATCAAACCAGATGGCCGTGAAATATTTTATGATATCGTGAATATTGAAAAGCAAAAAAATAGAACTCCCCACGATACCTACCTGAAATCTAACGATGACAGGGGCAGCTTGTGGGAGAGTTCGATGGAACTCTCCGGTGGTACCCACATGGAATCCGAAGATTCGGGGAGTAGTCTGCCGGAGAGTTTTATGGAAGCCCCCGGTGGAACCGTCACCGAAACAAAAAATTCCGATGCCAGCAGATTGCCGGAAGCTTCCAGAGAAAGCAGCCTTACCTCGGTATTCAAGACCGAGGAGGGCGGTGAAGCCCCTAAGCTGTTTTCTGAATCCAGTATAGCACAAGATTCCGCCGAAAGCAATGGAAACAGCGAACCTGTGAAGAAATCGGTGCGGTTCCAGCTGAGTGCACCGGTGGAGGTGGACAGCCAGAAGGACCTTGTAGCCGTGCATAACCTGACCGAAGAGAATCTGAAAGAAGCACTGGAACTGGGCGGGATGCCATCGCCTTCCATTGCGGTGGTCAAGGCGCAGGAAGGTCACACCAAATATGGCCCCATCTCGCTGGTGTTCAACTCCGATACCATTGACCCCATGGTGAACCGGGCCAATCGAATCTATGGCTCCGACGCATGGACACCCACCCGGCCCAATGTGGAATACGAAGTGCACGCGGACAAGGCAGTGAAGCTGAACAGCGAACTTGCACAATTGAGCCGACAAACCGCAGGCGGCGCATTTGCGCAGGGAAATGTGCTCAGCGGAACGCTGGACATGGAAGCGTCCGGGAAGAGCCCGAAGCAACTGGCAGAGAGCCTTTCCCGGAATGATGCGGTCAAGGCGGCCTATCTGGCAGACAAAGGCGAAACCGTGCAGGTGGTGACAAAGCAGGAGGTGCGTTTTACCGAAAGCCAGAAAAAGCGGTATGAGAAAATCATGGAGGCCCTTGGCGGAGAAGCTGCCCTGCGGGACATCGTGGAGTCCGACGTGGTAAACGGAAATCACGATAAATCCAATGCCGTGCTGAATGAAGTGCGGGAAGCAGAAAAAAGCTGGGCTATGGAAGAGTTTGGCTGGAGCGAAGAAAAGGCGCAGACCAAAGCCGACCGGCTGATCGCACCGATGCTGCGGGCCAGACTGGAAAACGCATATGAATATGTGACGACCAAAGATATGGCCGGGAAAACCGTGCAGGATACGGAAGCGATGCAGAAGGAGTTACAGCAGAAAGCCCCGGATGCTGATGTGGGAGAGTGGCTGCTGCCGAAGATGGAGGGTATTCTGGGAAAAAAGGGAATCCGAAATGAGAAGGACCCCTATACCAGAACCGGAAACCGGAGAAGCTTTGCCCAACTGCACAACCCCTACACGTTGCAGAATCTGGTGGAGGCCATGAACCAGCAAAATGCACGCGGAGAAGGCGCATGGGGCCTTTCGGCCAGCACTCTGATGAGCACGGCCACGGCGGAGTATCAGAATCTGGACGAAGTGCGGGCTGACAAGGGACGCTTGCAGCAGATGCCGGAAGAAGAGTACAAGGCGCTGCTGGAAAAGGCGGATCACCAGATCGAGGCTGTGATCGGCAAGCTGCGCAGCGAAACCGAAGCTCACGCAGACAACAGCTTTGAAGAGCGGGAAATCCTCGGCGACATCCTGTTGCGGGCCGCACAGGGAAAGCAGACCATGGCAGCGGTCAGCAAGGCATTTTCTAATGAAGGCTATACCATCAGCCGGGAGACGGCAAAGCAGATCGTGGCGCTGTACAAGACCATCGTAGACATCCCCACCGGGTACTTTGAGGCGAAACCCCAGCGAGCCGTGGAGTTCGACGAGGTGCGGGCGGCTATTGTGCCGGACAATGCTTCGGCGGCGCTGCTGGACAGCCTGAAGGAAAAGGGCGTGACTGTCTACGAGTACAAAGCCGGGGATGATGCGCAGCGCACGAAGGTGCTGAACCAAGTGCCGAACGTCCGCTTCCAGATGGCCGAACAGGCTGACCGGGATGCGAAGCGGAACCGCCAGCGGCAAGCCAGCCGGGCCATTGCGGACAACAGCGCGGCCATCCAGACGCTGGTCGAGATGATGGGCCTGACCCGCGGGGTGCGGGTGAGCGACGACAGCATTCTGGGCGTGGCGGAACGGCTGGTGAAAGCCAGCGGCGCAAAGGGAAAGGCGGACACCGAGCGTGTGGCCCGCGAGATGCGCACCCTGATCGAGTATATGAAGACCGAAGGGGCCGACATGAACAAGGCGCAGGGACTGGCCGAGACCATTGCCGGGGAGATCCTCGACAGCGCTACCTATCGGAATACGGAGCTGTGGCAGCAGTACCCGGAATACCACGAGCTGAGCTACACCGTGGACAAGAACGGCAAAGCCAAGGCGGAGCTTGTGCGCCAGTACGGAAGCTGGGGCGAAGCGGTGGCCGAGGCCCGGAAGCACGGCGTGAAGCTGCGGCAGGAGGAAGGACACCGGGACGGAAACCCGGCAGAAGAATACGAGGCCATTGTGAACGATACCCGCGCGGTGGGCGGCACAAAGCAGGGCGCAGCGGAATTGTTCCGGGGAGCCGCCAAGGCTGCGGGCGTGGACGGAGCGGCCAGCATGGAGAGCACCGAGTGGCTGGATGTGCTGATGAACGTGCACGACACCATCAAGCCAAAGATGATGAGCCGGTTCGCGGATGTGGCTGAGTACGAAGATGCCAAGGTGGAGCTGGCGGGCCGGATGATCGGCGATCTGCTGCACGTGAACGAGATGAACGACGCACAGGCCATCTTCGACTCGTTCCAGAAGTGGCAGCGCCGGGCGGCGGCCGCAGCAGCCGGAGACGAAACCAGTGCGGCCAAGGCTGTGAAAGACCTGCGGGCTGTGCAGAAGGAGCAGACGAGAGAATTCAACCGACGTTTGGCGGAGAACCAGAAAGCCGGGAACCAGAGCGAAGCAGTGCAGCAGATGCAGGAGCAGCAGCGCCGGAATGCCAAGGCAGAAGCGATGCTGGACGCCAATCTGGATGCTCTGGGCGTGGACATCACCAACTCCGGCGACATGGCCGAGAAGCTGGATGTGCTGAAGGAAGCCTACGAACGGGAATGGAGAGCCGAGAAAAAGCGCCTGAAGGAAGAGCGGCAGCAGATGTTGGACGAGATCACGCTGGAAAACAAAACTCTGAAAGCGGAGAACCGGGACCTCGCCCGGCAGGTGGCCAACGAGCAGCGCCGGGCTGACCGGGCGGAGTACAGCCAGATCGTGCAGGAGCGCGAGATCATGGAGTGGGAGGCCGAGAACCAGAAGAAAGCCGAAGCGTGGCAGCAGAAACAGGCCCAGAAAAATGCCATTGCGGTGGAAGTGGCCCGCCAGCAGCGGGACGAGGACATTGCCGTGGCAAAAGCACTGGCCGAAAAGCGGGTGCAGCGGGCGCGGGACGGACGGAAAGCCGACGAACTGAAGCGGAGCATCCGGAACAATGCCGCCCAATTGAACCAGATGATCCTGCGGCCTTCGAAGGGCAAGTATGTGCAGCCGCGGCTCATCCAACAGGCGGCAGAGGTGGCAAAGCTGGCGGATATGGCCGTTCTGAACGATGCGGCGGTGCGGAAGCTGACGGCGCTGGCCAACACCATCAGCCAGACGCAGGGCACGGCCAGCGACCCCAGCAGCCTTGCCTACGACTGGGAACAGACCGGTGTGCCGAAGCTCATCCAAGCATTACAGGCCGACATGATGAACGCGAAACAGGCGAAGCTGGACCGGCTGCACCAGCAGCAGACCGAGGCCGAGGCGCTAGGCGACGGCGAAAAGGCCGAGATGCTGCGGGACCGGCTGAAGGCCCGCATCAGGGAGACGGAGAACCGAACCTATCTGCCTATGACGGTGGAGCAGCTGCGGATGCTGAAAGCCATCACGGCGGGGACACTGCATGTGATCCGGACTGAAAACAAGACCCTGAGCCTTGCCAAGACCGAGGAGATCGACGCCTTTGCCCAGAAGGCCGGGCTGGAAGTGCTGGCTGCCAAGGGAAACGAGACCGGCAGAATCCGGGATGCACTGACCAAATACAATCTCGACATGCTGGGCGCGAAGCGAGTCTTCCGGATGCTGGGCGGGTACACCAAAAACGGCCAGATGGAAAAGCTGGCCGACATGCTGAACGATGGACAGCGGCGGCAGACGGAGATCATCGTGGAAGGCACCAAGCTCTTCGACAACGTGACAGGCAAGGCCAACCTCAAGCAGATGGAGCGGTTCGCTGGCCCCGGCGCGGAGCTGGTGGACATCGGGCTGAAGGACACGAAGGGCCATGCCGTGCCGCTGACCCACGGGCAGCTGTGCAGCCTGTACATGCACTCGCGGAACGCGGACAGCCGGGAACACCTGCTCAACGGCGGCCTGACTCTGCCGGACACAACGCTCTACAACAAGGGCGACATCGAGCGGGCCTACCAGAAGGGGCAGACCGTGAAGATCGGAATGCTGACGGGGGCCGACGGAATGCCCATGGCCGACACCATCCTGAACACCGTGGAGAATGCCCTGACCGACTACGACCGGAAGTGGATCGAGGACATGAAGGGCTTCTTCGGGGACTACACCACGAACCTCATCAACGAGACCAGCATGAAGCTGGTTGGATTCCAGCGGGCGACGGTGAAGAACTACTACCCCATCGCGGTGGACAAGACCCAGCTGGCCAGCGAGATCGAGGGCGTGAAGATGGACGCCACCATCGAAGGACGCGGCTTTTTGAAGGAGCGCGTAAAGAGCGGCTTGCCCATCCTGCTGGAAGAGTGCAGCAGCGTGGTGCAGCGCTCTTTGCGGGACACAGCGGCCTACGCGGGCCTTGCGGCCCCCATCCGGGACGCAAACCGCATCCTGAATGCGAATGTGGAGACAAAGGACGGCATCCAAAAGCTGAAGAGCGGCATGCTGAAGGAACACTGGGGACGGGACGCGGTGAACTACGTGGACTACCTGCTGACCGACTTGCAGACGAAGCAGCGCAAGCGCTCGGACAGCATCGGCCGGGTGATGGGAAAGCTGCGGGGCAACTATGCCGGGGCCATCCTGACGCTGAACCCCGGCGTTGCCATTGCACAGGCGGCGTCCCTGCCCACGGCGGGGGCGGTGCTGGGCAGCGATACCATGGCGGCAGTGCTGCCTTTCGTGAAAAACCTCTCCGGCAAGCAGTTGGCTGCACTGAAAGCGGAGATCCGCGAACACGGCGACGCGCTGCTGCAATACCGACTGCGGGGCAGCCAGCGCGGAGAGCTGGCGTCCATCGGCGTTTCGGGGAGCTTTGCCGAAAAGGCCATGGACAAACTGCCCAAGAGCGTGACCGGTTGGATCAACAAGATGGACGAGATCACGGTGGCGGCACTGTGGGAGGGTGCGAAACATTATGTGGAACACCACGCGGCAGAGTTTGCCGACGGTGCGGCCACCAAGGGCAGTGACGCCTACTGGAAAGCCGTGAACCGGATGTACCAGAAGGTCATTGAGGAGACCCAGCCCAACTACACCGTGATGCAGCGGGCGGGCATCCAGCGCAGCGACAACGAGATCACCAAGACGCTGACCATGTTCACCACCCAGCGGTTCCAGAACTATGGCATCCTGGCCGATGCGGTGATGGACTACAACGCCCAGA
>ERZ773107.2028-NODE-2028-length-16290-cov-9.427964_pt1 | contig 16290 bp, 14 predicted proteins | sample MGYA00580571_ERZ773107 | MGnify/ENA primary metagenome ERZ773107 (study PRJEB29015, sample SAMEA2737843) | human gut metagenome | biome: human gut; feature: human-associated habitat; material: faeces | place: China | collected 2012 ... | reverse complement strand
AGCGGATGTTTACTCCCATATCATCGACGATGACCGCAGACTGAACGCTGAAAGAATGGAAGCTGCGTTCTACTCAGGCAGACAGGCAACGCCTGAGCCGGTTCAACCAGCCGCAACGGAAAGCTCCGCTGATGATAAAGAACTTCTTCTGAAGCTTCTGCAAAATCCGGAAATGGCAGCACTCCTGAAGTCGCTGGCAAAAACATTATAGTAACTGCAAGGGCAGATCCTTTTACATAGCTACAATAGCTGTAAAAGGGTCTGCCCTTATTTTTTTGTTATGGAGGTCAACGAGTATGGATAGAATCTTTATGGACGAGTATTACGAGCATCTGAGAGCTGACAATATCGAGGCATTTTCCAAGGAAAGGAACGACGAATATGTTGGCAGAGCTGAGGAATACAAAGCAGCAAAGTCGGCATTGCTTGAAGGATTGGGACTTGAGCATTTGTTTGACCATAGCCATGAACTGACTCCGAAAGAGAAAGAAATATGGATGCTGTTCGATAGGGTTGATGTAGCAGAGCTTCTTGCAAGGGATGCTTTTGCCAAGGGTGCTTATATGCTCGGCGCTGAGGATAGAGAGATTATGCTGAAATAAAAAAAGACCTGCTTCGGCGGGTCTAAATTACATAGAATCATTGAGTCTGAAAAACCTTTGAAATTCTTAATAATTCTGGTTGAAAAATTCATTTTGAAATGATATATAAAACAGACTGAAATCTGTGTCTAAGGACACCCGCACCCTCACACGAGAATGAATAGGATTTCCTATCATTTCGCATCACGAGAAGTTACATAGTGACATTTACTTGCACTTGCAACGTCCACCAAAAATCGAAAGACTTGCTAATTTCGAGCCAATCGGACGGTGTAAAATCCCTCTGAATTAGCTATCACAGCGTAGTATCAGATGGGATTTGAAATGCTGAAAAACCTTGTATTTCCAAGCATTTTTAAGCATTAGATGCCACTTCCCGATGTCGTATCGGGTCTACTCCTAAGGGGAAGGCCGCAGGTTCGACTCCTGTCTGGGACATGTTGCAAAAACGCGAAGGACTTTTCTTTTAACGGGAAAGTTCTCCGCGTTTTATTTTATCTTCCCTGCGCAGTTTTCCACGTTTGACCCCTGTGCAGTTCAAAACCACAGTCATCCGGACACGACAAAGGCGGCTTCGATCTCTCGAAGCCGCCTTATCAACTGTGGAAGTGGAAACTCATTGGGTGAACTCAGTTTTCCAGCCAACCGTAATCAAATTCTGTAAAGTCGTGGATGTAGTGGTCTGCTCCCAGTGCCAGCAGCTCGGACCCGTCTGCCGTCTCTCCGACGCCCACGATCCGGCCTGCGCCGTTTCGTTTTGCCAGAGCGATGGCGGTGACGCTGTCCTCAATGACCAAGCACTCAGAGAACGGAACACCCAGCCTCCGCGCAGCTTCCAGATGCATCTCGCCCTTGTCGGCATAGCTTCCGTCGTCGTACACGACGTCCTGTCGTTTCAGCCAGTGACCGATCGGAAACAAGTCAAAGTAGAAATCAACATTTGCTTTTATGGAAGCACTCGCCAGCGCGAACGGGATGCCGCGCTTCTGTAAGCCTTGCAGCAGCTCTTCAGCACCTGCTACGAGGTGTAAACTGGCAGGATCGTTCCTGCATGCCTCCCGGTACAGCGCCTCTTTCTTTTCTGAATACTGCTGGCGCTCCGCAGGGGTGAGCCACGGGGCCATGTTCTTCAGGATGACATCATTGCAGGGACCGCAAATCTTCGTCGATGCAAGAGGGCTTTTATCTTCGGGATGCAGTTCATGATAGATCTTTGACCACGCCTCCATGTGGAAGCGGGTATCAAAGAACATCGTCCCATTAAAATCAAGAAGTACCGCGTGCATTGTGATTCCGGCTTATGTCTTAAGCAAAGATGCCGAAGAATGCGCCGACCAGACCGATGACCAGCAGCAGAGCGATGCAGGTAACGGGCTTCCAGTTCTTCTTCTTCATCAGGAAGAACAGGCCGAGGGTCAGAGCCAGAGGGATCAGCTTGGGCAGGACGCCATCCAGAATGCTCTGGATAACGATGGGGCTGTCGCCGTTCTCGATGACGGTAGCAACGGTGGTGCCGCCGTAGTTGGAAGTCAGAGCACCGACGATGAAGACGCCCAGCATGGAAGCTGCACGGGTGAACTCCTTAGCGTTGGCAGTCAGGATGTCGATCGCCTTGGTACCCAGGTTGTAAGACCAGTACATCAGGAAGAAGCGGCATGCGAACTGCACGATGTTAAAGATCAGCAGGAACAGGATGGGGCCAGCCAGCGAACCGTTGATGGCCATGTTCGAGGTGATACCTGCGGTGATGGGGACCAGAGTGAACCAGAAGATAGCATCGCCGATGCCGCCCAGAGGGCCCATAGCGGCGACACGCACGGCACGAATGGTTTCGATGTCAGCCTTCTGCTGCTCCAGAGAGAGGATGATGCCCATGACGAAGGTGACCAGGAACGGGTGAGTGTTGAAGAACTCCAGGTTGTGCTCCATGGAGAGCTCCAGGTCTTCCTTGTTGTCTGCGTGGATCTTCTCCAGACCGGGCAGGATGCAGTACAGCCAGCCGGCGGCCTGCATACGCTCGTAGTTGAAGGATGCCTGCAGGTTCAGGGAACGAAGCACCATCTTGTTCAGCGTAGCCTTATCCAAAGGCTTCGCGGGAGTCAGATTGTTGTAATGAGTTGCATTAGATGCCATCTTCGTCGTCGCCTCCATTCGCAGCAAAACCAGAACCAGCAGCCTGCTTGATAGCAACGCGAGTCTGGTAGTCATACAGAGCGATCGCAATACCAACGAATGCGATCAGCAGCAGAGCAGAACCGGACAGCTCGGGGATGTAGCCGATGATGGTTGCCAGAGCGAAACCGGCAAAGTAGATGCCCCAGAACTCGTTGGAAAGCATGATGCGCAGCAGGGTAGCGAAACCGACGAAGCGCATCATACCGCCAGCAGCGCCCAGACCAGCCATGATCCATGCATACTTGGCAGCCAGGTTGCTCAGGGTAGTACCCATTGCAGAGCCGCCCAGCATACCGAGGGTGCAGACGATGGCGAACAGCAGGCCCAGCAGAGCCATTGCCAGATAGTTCAGACGAACGATGCCCTTGGTGTCGCCCTTTGCTGCCAGCTGGTCAGCCTTGGACATCATGGGGGACATGAGGGTGAACAGGAAGGTGACCATGTACTGGCCGATCAGAGCAAAGGGAACTGCCAGACCGACAGCAGCGGTGGTATCCAGATGAGAAGAGATCGCAAACACGGTAGCCATGACGCCGCCGATGACTGCGTTTGGCGGCTGAGCGCCGCCGACAGGCATGTTGCCGATGGTCATCAGCTGGTAAGTACCGCCGACGATGAGGCCAGTGGGAAGGTCGCCCAGGATCGCACCGATGACAGCACCGGAAACGATAGGCTGGTACAGGGATTCCAGGAAATCAAACTGGTCGATGGCGACGATGAACACCCACACAAAGACCAGAATGATCTGAAGTGCACTAAAGCCCATAATAAATACTCCTTTTCAAGTATTTTCGAAAGCACCCGGAAAGCTTACTTGAACAGCTTTTCGATGTTTTCAGCGTGTTCGGTAGGAACGCGGCGGATCTCCAGTTCCACACCAAGCTCCTGCAGCCGCTTGAACGCGGCCACATCGGCGTCGTCAACTGCGACAGAACCTGCCACCTGGCGCTTGCCTTCTGCCATGTGCATGTTGCCGATGTTGACTTTCTTGATGGGAACGCCACCCTCCACCAGCTTCACGACATCCTGCGGGTTCTCGCAGACGATGAAGATCAGCTGCTTGGCGCTGGCCTTGTGGATGGTGTCGATCGTCTTCTGGACGGTCCAGTAACGCATTGCAGCGTAGGCAGGAGCGGCCATATTCATCAGACCCTGACGCAGGCTGTTGCCAGCCACTTCGTCGTTGGCCACCAGAATAAGGTTTGCACCAATGGCGCCACACCACTGCGTTGCGACCTGACCGTGAACAAGACGGTTGTCGATCCGCGTAAGAACAATGTTCGGCATTCTCAAATTCCTCCTTGAGTTTTTTGTCTGAGTTTCCAATTCAGAGTAACTACATTATAGGCTATATTTGAACAAATGTCTTTATATTTTTTAACAAACTGTTTCTAAAAATCGGTTAAATTCGGTGAGTCTCATTACAATCTACCAAAAAAGCGCAAATAAGACTAGTCAAAATGCCAAAAAAATGATATACTTTTTCAGTAAGGAGGGATTTGAATGCAACGCGAAACTTCCAATGACAGTTTTCTGGACTACGGCTCGGTCTACCACCAGCCCATCGACCACGAGCACCCGGAGCTCATCCACCAGACGATGGTCGCCATCACCCGCCGCTATGTCTCCCAGTTCTACTGCTTCAACTGCGATACCTATTTACAGGTAAAGAGCGGCATTGGCGTTCTGCTGGTCTCCCACACGGCGGAGGCTGCCGATGTGCAGGAGTTTGCGATGAACAGGCTCATCCACATCAGGCCGAATGTCTACTTCGCCGTCGTCTCCACGACCCAGAAGCTCGAGTACGACCTTTACGCCGAGAGCAGCTACTCGCTGCATATCACAGACTTTCCTTCCCAGTACGAATTTCTGGCCGTCCTCCCCCGCATCGAGATACAGAAAATTCTGGGCTACTACTACCGCATCCGCACCGAGAACTACTGTTTCCATGGTGAGCGGCACGATTTCTTCGAGCTGACCTACGTGGACACCGGCGAGCTGGAGACCGAAGTGGACGGCACGCTCTACCACTTAAAAGAAAAAGACCTGATGATATACGGCCCGGGCCAGTTCCACACCCAGTACACCGACGAAGAGCACGGGGCCTCCTATATGACCATCCTCTTCGATATGCGCAACCTGACTCCCGTGGAGCGGGAGGTCTGGTATGACGCCCTCATCAACCGGGTGTTCCACTACGACCAGAAGATAAATACCTTATTAAAAGCCTTCGTCCGGGAGAGCACCACCGGCATCCCCTATATGAACAGTCTGATGCTCTGCCTGCTGACCGAGACCATCATCCGGCTGCTCCAAGGCACCTACGCCTCCCCCATGGCCCCCGCCAGCAGCACGGCCCACCAGAGCGCCATGGATGAGCTGTTCGACCGCATCATCGCCTATATCGACGACAACATCTACGACCCTCTCACCATCCCGGAGATCTGCGAGCACTTCTCGCTGTCCCGGTCCGCTCTGCAGCTGCTGTTCAAGAACTCAGTGGACCAGTCGCCCAAAAAGTATATCAACGACAAGAAACTGGAGCGCAGCTGCCAGATGCTCCTCGAGAACCGCTATACCATCAGCGAAATTTCGCTGCGTCTGGGCTACAGCTCCATCCATTATTTCTCCAAGTCCTTCAACATGAAGTACCACATGTCCCCCAGCGAATTTGTCAAGCAGAACTGTCAGAGCAGCGTCTGATGCCCATTATATATAAGGAGGGACGTTCCTATGAATATCGGCATCCTCGGCACCGGCTCCATCGCCCGCACGATGGCGGCAGAGTTTGCAAAGGTCCCTGCGTTCCGCTGTGAGGCGGTCTGCTCCCGGCAGCAGGCCACCGGCGAGGCGCTGGCACAGCAGTTCGGCATCCCGAAGGTCTACACCGACTATGACGCCATGCTGGCCGACCCGGACATTGAGCTGGTCTATATCGCCACCCCCAACAGCCTGCACTATGCGCAGACCAAGGCGGCACTTCTGGCCGGAAAGAACGTCCTCTGCGAGAAGCCCTTCGTCCCTACCATGGCGGAGGCTGACGAGCTCATCGCACTGGCGAAAGAGAAGCACCTTTTCCTCTTCGAGGCCATCACCACGGCCCACCACCCCAACTATGCACTTGCAAAGCAGTACCTCGACGACATCGGCTCTCTCCGCATCGTCTCCTGCACCTTCTGCCAGTATTCCAGCCGGTACGACGCCCTGCTCTCCGGGCAGGTGCCGCCGGTATTTGACCCGGCCTGCTGCGGCGGCGCGCTGATGGACCTGAACCTTTATAATGTACATTTCGTGGTGGGGCTGTTCGGTGAACCCATGCTGGTGAGCTACCATCCGAACCTCTACCGGAACGGCATCGACACCAGCGGCATCCTCCTGCTGAAATACCCCGACTTCATCTGCCAATGTACCGGCGCAAAGGACTGCGCCGCGCCGGGCAGCGTCCAGCTCATCGGCGACGCGGGCCGCATCCTCATCGAGCCGGGCAGCAGCAACTGCCAGAAGCTCCGTCTCGTCCGTCCCGGACAGGAAGATATTTGCAGCGAGTACAGCGAGTCGCCGTGGTTCTACGAGGTGGCGGAGATCGCCATGATCCTGGCCCTCAAGGACTATGATGCCTGCTACGCCGCACTGAAAAAGACCCGGCAGGTGGTCACCGTTCTGGAAGCCGCCCGGGAGGATGCACAGCTGGGCTTCTGAGCTTTCAACCGCAAATGACAAACTCTTTGGCGTTTTTTGCTCTTGCCAAATTAGCCAGGACTATCTATAATAAAGATGAATCGTTAAACTCTTAACGCTTTTTGAAGAAGGTAAAGTTTTTGGAGGTTTTACTATGTCCTTAGTTACGACCAAAGATTTGATGCTCGACGCTCAGAAGAACCATTACGCCATCGGCGCGTTCAATGCCGAGAACATGGAGATGGTGCAGGCCATCATCGCCGCCGCTGAGGAGCTGCGCGCTCCCGTCATCGTCCAGACCACCCCGGGTACCCTGAAGTACGCTTCTCCGGCCATGTTCCACGCCATGGTGGCCGCAGCCGCTTCTGAGGCCAGCGTCCCCGTCGTGATGCACCTCGACCACGGCAGCAGCTATGAGCTGGCCATGCAGGCATTCCGTGCCGGCTACACCTCCGTCATGATCGACGGCTCTCATCATGTGTTTGAGGAGAACATCGAGATCACCAAGTCCGTTGTCCGCGCCTGCCACGCCGCCGGTATCCCGGTGGAAGCTGAGCTGGGCAAGGTCGGCGGCAAGGAAGACGACCTTGACGGCGGCAATGGCAACGGCTACACTGTCCCCTCCGAGGCTGCTGAGTTTGCAGAGCGCACCGGCGTCGATTCTCTGGCTGTCGCCATCGGCACTGCCCACGGCGTCTACAAGGGAACTCCCAAGCTGGATATTGAGCGCCTGAGCGAGATCCGCAAGGTCGTGTCTGTGCCTCTGGTGCTGCATGGCACCTCCGGCGTGCCGGATGACGCTGTCCGCGAGTGCGTCGCACGCGGTATGTGCAAGGTCAACTACGCCACCGACCTGCGTATTGCCTTCAGCAAGGGCCTGAAGGAATACCTCGCCAAGGACCCCGAGGTCTTCGACCCCAAGAAGTACAGCGCCGTCGGCCGCGAGTACGTCAAGGAATACGTCAAGAGCAAGATTCTGGTCTGCGGCAGCAACGGCAAGGCTTAAGACCCACATAAGATCGCAGCGGGAGCGGATGTCCTTCGGGATGTCCGCTCCCGCTTTTTGCTGCACAAATGACAAGGCCCCCGCAGAATGCCGAACATTCTGTGGGGGCCTTGCCGTTATGAAAGAAAGGTAAAAGTAGCAAATATGGGGGAATGCCGCCTTATTTCAGCAGGCTCTGGACTGCGTAGCGGGAGATAGTGATGACGACCTTGGGGGCCACCTCCACGCGGAGGGTGTCCTCGTCGTCGATGCCGACCACTTTGCCGTAGACGCCGCCCGCGAACATGATGCGGGAGCCGACTTTCAGCTCCGTGTGTACCTCACCCAGCTCCTTGCGCTTGCTGCGCACGTTCTTGGCCGAGATGGCGTAGAGGATGAGGCCGATGACGCTCATGAGCACGGCCAGCGTGATGCAGGTCCAGATGATAACTTCCCAGTTGATCGTCATAAATCAGATCCCGTCGCTTTCTTCAGATTCGGTCTCGGCAGTGGCAGCCTCCAGCTCAAACAGAGCGATGCAGTCCTTGCCGGTGTCGATAAGCTCATCTGCCAGCGAGCGGGGATCGTCCTCCATGTCCAGCATGGTCACGGCGGTGACGATCATGGGCAGGTTGGTGCCTGCGATGACTTCGATCTTCTGCTCCGGGCGTGCATACTTGCACTCCACAGCAGTCTTGAAGGGAGAGCCGCCGGGCAGGTCGGACAGCACCACGACGCCGTCGCAGCTCTTGAACTCGTCAAAAGCGGCGTTGAACTTCTCGGCCAGCTGCTCGGGAGTCATCCCCTCTTCAAAGTTGATGTAGCGGACATAATCATTTTCGCCCGCGATCATCTGCGCAGAGGTGTGGATACCGTCTGCAAAATGGCCGTGGCCGGTAACTACCAAACCGATCATACTCGTTGCCCTCCTGAATTTATGACGTTGTTTTGATTATTTCAGCGTGTAGGGGTACAGAGTGACGCCCTTGACCACACGGTTCACCTCGCCGGTGGGGCAGGGGTTATCCGGGGTGATGCCCAGAGACAGGGACTTCATCAGAGCGATGGTCTGTGCGAACAGGATGAAGTCCAGACCCAGCAGGACGTTCTCCATGTCGGCGCCGACCTTGATCTGGACGGGATAGTCGGCCAGCTCCTCGATGCCCTCGCAGTCGTGGTTGTAGACGACGGCGATCTTGTTGCCCTTGCGCTGGTGTGCCATCTCCTTGACCAGATCCAGCTCGTAGCGGCGGCGGTACTCGTCATCGCTCAGGTAAGCGACGGTCAGGGTGTTGTCGTCGATGATGGACTTGGGGCCGTGGCGGAAGCCCAGCTCAGAGTCGTACATGGTGGCCACCTTGCCGGCAGTCAGCTCGAGGGTCTTCAGTGCGGACTCCTGAGCGACGCCCTTCAGGCCGATGTTGCCCAGATAGACGATGCGGTTGTAATCGAACTCGTCCACGATCTTCTGTGCCAGACCGAACTGGTCATCGAGGAAGTGCTGACCGGCGACGGCCAGCTTCTCCACCTCAGCGGTGATCTCGTCCAGCTTGTCGAGGTTGAAGGCCAGATAGGTAGCCAGATACATATTGCTGTAGCTGGAAGTCATGGCGAAGGACTGGTCGTGGGTCTCGGGGGTCAGGTTGATGGCGAAGCAGTTGTGACGGGTGTTTGCCAGCTTGGACAGAGTACCCTCGTGGTTGCAGGTCACGAACAGGTGATACAGGTTCTGGCAGACGACCTCAGCGGCCTCCACATTGCCCAGAGACTCGGGGGAGTTGCCCGAACGGCCAAAGTTCACCAGCAGGGTGGGCTTGGTGCGGGAGAGGAAGTTCTCGGGAGAAGGCACGAGGTCGGTAGAAGCGTAGGACTTGACCTTGAAGTCGTACTTGGGGTTCAGGGCCTGGAACAGGGAGTTGCCGACGAACTCGCTGGTGCCGGCACCGGTGAGGACGATGTCGAAATCATCCTGCTTGACGACCTGATCGATAAAAGCCTGAAGCTCATCCTTGCAGGCAGCGAGCTGTGCGCAGGTCTTGCGCCAGGTGGCAGGCTGCTGATAGATCTCATGGGCCGTAAAGGTGGAAGACGTCTCCTTCATCTTCTCATCGGTCAGATTAAAAATGCTCATCCTAAATCTACCTCCTAATGGATACGGTAAAACTTTTTCTGATAATTCCATAGCAGAGCTGTTCCGCTCTCTTTTGTTTGTTATATCACAACCAAACCGCAGAAAACAAGGGGGTAACTGAAAGCCATAACTTTTTGGTTGAAAAAGACAAACCAGCCGCTGCGCAGCGGCCTGTCAGGCCGTTTTCTCCATCATTTTTATGTCTTTTTGCCGAAACGAATAACAAATCGATTGAAAATTATAAATATTTTTCCGAAGCTGTGCGGTATAATGAAATCAAGTTATCGACCCCAGAAGGAGGGCATCTAAAATGGTAATACAAAGCAAAAAGGTCTGGCTTGCAGACCAGTTCGTCCCTGCCGCCATTGAGGTGAATGACGGCAGGATCACCGCCATCCTGCCCTATGGCACCAAGGATGTGGACGACGATTACGGTGACAAGCGCATCGTCCCCGGCTTTATGGACATCCACTGCCACGGCGCCTACGAGTTTGACACCAACGACGCCAACGAGGACGGTCTGCGCTACTGGGCAGAGCACATCGTCTCGGAGGGCGTCACCAGCTTCCTCGCCACCACCATCACCCAGAGCGTGGAGGTGCTGACCAACGCTGTCACCAACGTGGCCAATGTCATGGAGAGCGGCTACGACGGCGCAGAGATCCTGGGCATCCACTTCGAAGGCCCCTATCTCGACATGAAGTACAAGGGCGCACAGCCTGACCAGTACATCGTCAAGCCCACCATCGAGCAGTTCGAGCACTACCAGAAAGCGGCCCGCGGCCACATCCGCTATGTCACACTGGCAACGGAGCATGATGAGAACTTCGCTCTCACCCGCTACCTGACGGCCCACGGCGTGGTGGTCAGCATCGGCCACAGCGGCGCGACCTACGAGCAGGCTGTCATGGCCTACGCCAACGGCGCACGCTCCATGACCCACGTTTATAACGGTATGTCGCCCTTCAACCACCGTGCAAACGGTCTGGTGGGCGCAGCTTACCGCATCCGCACCATGTACGGCGAGATCATCTGTGACGGCTGCCACTCCACCCCCGCTGCTCTGAACAACTACTTCATGAGCAAGGGTCCCGACTACGCCATCATGGTCTCCGACGCCCTGATGGCCAAGGGTACGCCCGTGGGCAGCAAGTACCTGTTCGGCGGCAACGAGATCATCATCTACCCCGACGGCAGCGCCCATCTGACGGCCACCGGCGGTCTGGCAGGCTCCACCCTGAACATCAACAAGGGTCTGCGCATCCTCGTGGAAGAGGCTCTGGTCCCCTTCAACTACGCTCTGAACTCCTGCACCATCAACCCGGCCAAGTGCCTGCATCTGGACGACCGCAAGGGCTCCATCCAGGTGGGCAAGGACGCCGACCTCGTGGTGCTGGAGGATAACTACGACGTCCTGCAGACCTACTGCATGGGCCAGCCCAAACTTTAATGAAAACCATTCAACGCATACACCCACCCAGGCAAACACGAAGGAGATAGCAAACATGAAACACCCGCTTCAGGAAATGATGGACAAGCGCCGCCAGGGCATCCGCTGCGGCATCCCCTCTTATTGCAGCGCCAACGAGCTGGTCATTGAGATCGCGCTGCGCCGCGCCAAGGAGCGCAACATCCCCGTCCTGATCGAAGCCACCGCCAACCAGGTCAACCAGTTTGGTGGCTACACCGGCATGAAGCCCGCCGACTTCTACCAGATGGTCCTGAAAATGGCCAAGGACATCGACCTGCCCGAGAACATGATGATCTTGGCAGGCGACCACCTCGGTCCCCTGACCTGGCAGAAGCTGCCCGAGGCCGAGGCTATGAAGAACTCGGTCGAGCTGGTCTACCAGTATGCCCGCGCAGGCTTTACCAAGATTCACCTCGACACCAGCATGAAGGTGGCTGACGACGCTCCCGGCCTGCTCAAGACCGAGGTCATCGCACGCCGCGGCGCGCAGCTGTACAAGGCAGCTATGAAGGGCTACGAAGAGCTGAAGGCCGAGAAGCCCGATGCAATGCGTCCCGTCTTCGTCATCGGCAGCGAAGTACCCATCCCCGGCGGTGCTACCGAGGCTGAGGACACGCTGGCTGTCACCAGCCCCGATGCTTTCCGCGACACCGTCTCTACTTACCAGCGCGTCTGGACCGAAGAGGGCGTGGGCGACGGCATGAAGGACGTCATCGCTGTGGTCGTCCAGCCCGGCGTTGAGTTCGGCGACGAGCAGGTGTTCGACTATGACCCTGCCGCCGCTGTGGACCTCTGCGCAGCCCTGAAGGAGTTCCCGGACATCTGCTTCGAGGGACACTCCACCGACTACCAGACCGCCACCGACCTGTACAACATGGTCACCGACGGCATCGCCATCCTCAAGGTCGGCCCGGCCCTGACCTACGGCCTGCGTGAGGCCCTGTTCTCCCTGAGCATGATGGAGAAGGAGCTTGTCCCCGAGGAAAAGCGCGCCAACTTCATCGAGACTCTGGACGCCGTCATGCTGGCCTCCCCCGCAAACTGGGAGAAGCACTATCACGGCGACGAGAAGCATCTGGCACAGTGCCGCAAGTACAGCTACTCCGACCGCGCCCGCTACTACATCGGCCAGCCGGAGGTAACGGAAGCTATGGATAAGCTTTTCGAGAACCTGCGTAAATACCAGATTCCGATGAACATGCTCCACCAGTACATGCCGGTATCCTACAATAAGGTCCGCGATGGCGAGCTGGAGCTTGACCCGAGAGAGCTGGCTATGGACGGCGTGACCAACTTTATGATGGACTACGAGTACGCAGTAGCACTGTAAGCTTTTCTGAAATCTGAAACTTTAAAAATGCTGGAGATTCCAATAAAAACGAAATCTCCAGCATTTTTTACTTCATCTCATCCTTCACGTGAGCCATCACTTCATCAATATTATTGTGAAACCCATTCGCATTCAGCCAATCCATCCGTTCGCTGTCCAGTCGGAATTCAGATCCCATATTCTGATAAAGGCGCACCTCATTGCTGATCCGATTCCCCGGTTCACCGTATAAATCATCGTAGCTGCAGATGATAATCACATCCTTCTGCCCGTCCCCGTCATAATCCTGAAAGCTGACTGCCAGCACCTCCTGAAACAACAGCGGATCCCGGTAGCCATTTTCCGTAATTCCCGGAAAATCATAGATTTCCGCATTATCCTGCACCAGGGAAAAGCTCACATCCTGATTGCCGTACATGGTCTGGCCCGGCGCATAGGAGGTAAATATCACCTCGCCCCAGCTTCCACCCAAATCTACCTTAAAGCTCTGGTTATCGATCCGGTAAATGGATCTGGAATAGGTCAGACTGTCGTCGAACACATTGGAAAGAATCCGGTAATCCTCTCCATCCGCCTGTAAGGTCAGATGACAGGAATGCACATATGGCCGGTAATTCTCATCCCCCGGTACGCAGTCCAGCTCATAGACGCCCGCTGACAGCTCACGTCCGCTGACGCAGGTGAAGTTTACATAATTCGTGTCTCCATGCTCCGTAACCCAGACCTTTGCCTTCTCCAGATAAAACCACGGCAGCTCCCGGCTCATCTCGTCCAACGTACAGCCAAGCCTTTTGGTCAGAACATGGTTAATCTGTTCCGTCGTAAGCCGGACACAGTCCGTCTCTATATCTTCCCGACCGGATATCTTCAGATATTCCTGCCGCTCCGCGGCTGTCAACGGCTCCGTGGCCATGCCCGCGCCCGAATAAAAGATTTCCCCCAGATCTGCGTCCTTCGGATCCCCGTAATCCGACAGCAGAAATCCATAGTTGCCACCGTTATCGCCCTCGTTGATCCAGTCGGTGAATTTCTGCAGCTCGGCAGTGGTCAGATCGCGGGCATCTGAGGTATCTGCTGTGTTGGTTGAATCTGCCGCCTCTGAAAATGTCTCCGCTGTATCCGCCGGATCTACTGTCTCTCCTGCATCGTCCTTCATAACCATGTCTGCATTGCCTGTATCCGACTTTTTTGAAACTGCGCAGCCGCCAAGGGCTACCACTGCGCACAGGCTCCATATCAGAGCATTCATTTTTCTTTTCATGCAGCCCCTCCTTTTATCCATGCACCCGAGCTTTTCAGATTTTCTTCATTTTCATTACGGATTGCTGTGAAATTTTCCTATTTTTCTTATTGTAACGTATTTCCTATCTTCTGGCTATCTTTTCTTTCCGTTTTTTGTAATTTTTAACAATTTTCAGCAACTGTAAGCCCACAGATTTTTCATCTGATTCATCAGCTTCTGCACATCCCAGTGTTGTTTTGTCCGTTCCACGCTGTTCGGATCCTGCAAAATGATGTCGCCGTTCTTATCCACGCCTGTCAGCACCAGAAAATGTCCCGCATTCGTGAAGTCGCCCGGGCCCATCACGCAGATAATCGGCTGACCCGCCTCCAAGGTGGCACGGATATGCTCCGCATCAAAAATCACGCTGGAGACGGTAAGCCCCAGCTTTTCCGCACCGCTGCTCATCAGAGCCCAGGAAGAACCGGACCCATCCACATAATAACCGTTATCCTCGGCCATTTTTGCCACCTCATAGGGATTCCACTGCGTATCGCCAGTCAGACCGCAGGTCACCATAGACAGACAGGTGGGTCCGCAGCCTGTCACTGCCAGAAAATCGCTACCATAGATTTCGTATCCCCAGCGCTCATCCCACTGCAAAAAATGGGGAATCTCTCCCTTCATCACTTCTTTCGAAATGTCAATTTCTTCCAGCCCCTTGTATTTCGGATAATCCAGCACGAAATCCTTCGTCTCTGGGTTGCGCTCCACCAGCGCAATCAGGCTTTCCGGGTAACCCTGCTCCCGCAATTTCTGCGTATTCACTTTTCCAAACCCGCAAAAAAGATTTAACGCTGTATAGGCCACCAGCACCAGCAGGATCGCCCCCAGAAGCGTCCCGAGCATGGACGCCAGAAAGCGGATGCGGGCCTTCTGCCGATTCCGGCGGCGTCCGCGGCGGTGGTTTCCTGTATTTCCACTCCGGCGGCGGACATCCGTTCTGCTTCTCCGTACATCCCATTCATCTTCCGGATCTGCTGCGCGCTCATCCCTGTACTCTGCTTTATTCTTCTGTCTGGTCATGGTAGTCCCCTCTTCTTTCGTTGTATAGGTTCAGTATAACAAAGGGATTTCCATTCTTCTTGTACATTCTCTTTCGAATTTCTTATATTTCTCTTATTTTTTCTTTCTTCTGTTTTGTGGTCAATGGATCATTCTGCCAGAAGAATATTCCTGCCTTCAAGGATTTCACTGCTTGATTCAGAGCTTTCAGCACGTTTTTTTACATAATAGCTTTCATCCGCTATCCTGTGCTTTAATGTAACTGTAAAGGTGCTGCCTTTTCCAAGTTCACTCTCTACATTTATTGTTCCTCCCAACAGATCAACATATTTCTTGACGATTGACATCCCAAGTCCGGTTCCTGCGATTTTGCTCTTTGTGGTGTTCTGCTCACGTGTGAATGCCTCAAAAATATTTGTCAGATACTCCTGACTCATACCAATTCCTGTATCACTCACCCTGGTCCTTACCATCATATATCCATCCTCATCACATGGCAATTCATCTATGCTTACCTTAACAGAACCACCGGATGAAGTATACTTTATGGCATTGCTCAGGATGTTGACAAATATTTCTTTTACCTTAGTAGTATCTGTCAGTATATTTTCATGTTCTACGTTTATTGTGTATTGAAGTACAAGATTCTTTTTCTTTGCTTCATCACCAAATATTTCAAATAAGTTCTGCCGGATGTCTTCAATACGACCATAGTTCTCATCAATTTCCATCCTTCCACTTTCAATCTGAGCCATATCAAGTACATTATTTATGATTGACAGAAGAAGATTTCCTGACTGTTGTAGTTTTTTTAAGTATTCTGAAATTTCAGGCAGATTCTTTCCTTTTAGCTCATTCACCATAAGCTGTGCATAACCCAGAATCGCATTCATAGGAGTACGAATGTCATGAGACATATTGTTAAGAAAACGAGTCTTTGCGAGACTGGCATCCTCTGCTTTTTTCAGAGCGATTTCCAATTTGTCATTAAGTTTTTGTGTATCATTTGCTGCAAGCTTTGCGACAGCTTCTGCTTTTCTTGCCTTCCGTAAAAGTACAAGGATAATTCCAATGATAATGAGTACAAAAACTCCTGCCGTGACAAAAAAAGCAAGCATATTGTCTTTTACAAAATCATAAAAAGTCACCTTATCTGCCGTACTATCATAGATAGCAAGTGCACTTGTAAGCATATCAGATGGCATGTCCTTCAAAGTTTTATTCAGTATCGACAAAAGGATTCCCTCGCCCTCTCTTACTGCAAAGCATGCCTCCATTGTTTTTGTAAGTGGAACACTCTTGAAATCTCGATTGTTATCATATACCATCGCCTGACTTGCTCCCATGAGAAAACAGTCTGCTTTTTCATTAGTAATCATTTCAGCAGCCTCCTCAAACGAATCATAATCCACAAGATTCCATTGTGGATAACTAAAGGTAAGCTGCTGTTTTAAAGCTTCTTTTTCCTTTGGCACAGCTACTGTATACACATTACCCTCGTCAAAATTTTTCTCATCAGTTACTGCCATAAGATTGTAGGTCCAGGCTGTGTTTGTAAGTGCATAGCCTTTTTTTTCTGCAATATCAGGATTTCTGCCGGCATAAAAAATCATGTCAAGTTCATGATTCTG
>ERZ773107.2027-NODE-2027-length-16291-cov-7.470682_pt1 | contig 16291 bp, 17 predicted proteins | sample MGYA00580571_ERZ773107 | MGnify/ENA primary metagenome ERZ773107 (study PRJEB29015, sample SAMEA2737843) | human gut metagenome | biome: human gut; feature: human-associated habitat; material: faeces | place: China | collected 2012 ... | reverse complement strand
AATGTTGCCGGTGCCCACCGTGCCCGCCAGCGCCGTGCAGACAGCCTGAAACGGCGTCATGGCGCCGTCCGAGGCATCCTTTTTGCGGAACATACGCCCGATGGTGGTTTTGATGACATACGGAAATTTGCGAATCTGCAAAAAGCGCGTCCGTACGCTGAGCAGCAACCCTACGCCGATGATGCAGACCATTGCCGGGACGCCCCACACAAAAGTGTTGACGGCCTGATTGACAGCCGCAATCGTTTCAAGAACCATAGAATCCCATTCCTCTTACTTTTGTTTTCCCTTCTGCCGCAAAAAGCAAAAAAAGGCCTACACTCCCGGCGGCATTGCCGGGCTTACAAGCCTTCTGTCCATTTGTGACAAGCGTGACTTATATCACTGCTATTTTAGTATAGCACCCTGCGGCGGGATTTGCAATCCCCGCCTGCCGCATTTCGGGCGCGTACCGTGGCGACAAGCGTATTTTTTGCCGTTTGCTATTGTTTTACAGCGCAGACTATCCTATACTAAAAGCAAAAGCCAACAGAGAGGAATCCAAAATCCTCCCGTATTCGGTCACGGGTCTTGCTTCCGCAGACAGGACATCGTATCCATTTCGCTTTTTCCACTTTCTTCTCCTTTTGGTTTTTCTCTGACTTTCCTCATACATTATAATGATTATATCCCATGTTCCCGGATCAGCAGAGCGCAAAGACTATGGAAAGCATGAGAGAATTTGCAAAATCACGCCTGCTAATCAAGACCACCGGTTCCGCCGGTGGCTCAGCTTGCAAAAAAACCTGCTCTGGCCGATTGCCAGAGCAGGTTTTTCTGCAAGTGGAAGCCGGCTCCCAGAGGGGCGGCTTGTTTGTAATCTTTTTGACCGGAAGAATCGCGCAAAAATCAGGATTTTGATACCCGCAGGCGCTTTTCGATGAAGCTCCGCATACGCTTAACGGCTATCTTGCTTTGCCTGTCCGGGAACATGGGATAGACATGGCACATACCCTTGCCGATCAGAAGTTCTACCGGGATTCCTTTGTTTTGTGCGGCCGCCTGCAGGGCGATGGCGTCATCGTAGAACACCTCCTCGGTGCCCACGCACATCCAGATGGGCGGCAGACCCGTAAAGTCCCCATAGATGGGCGAGAGATACGGGGTACGGACATCGTGGTCACCAATGTAGGTGATCTGCATTTCCTCGGTGAAGTCGGCACCAATGATGCAGTCCCGGTCGACCCGCTCTTTGTGGGAGGGCAAGCTGTCATCCAGAGCCCCCACTGGTGAAAGGGTACATAGCCCGGCGGGCAGTTCCAGCCCGTGGTCCCGCAGGTACAGCGCCAGGGCGAACACCAAGTTGCCGCCGGCTGAGTCGCCGGCAAACACCATATCGCTTCCGCGCACCCCCTGCTGTGTCAGATACCGGTAGGCACTGATGCAGTCCTCCAGCCCAGCCGGGAACGGGTGCTCGGGTGCCAGGCGGTACTCTACGTTGAACACGGCGTAGTTGTCGCTTTTGCAGAAATTCCGGGTCATATTGATGGAGTACTCCGCGCCGCCGCTGTTAAACCCGCCGCCATGGATATAGAACAGCATTTCTTGCGGCTGGCGCCGGGTTTGCAATACCAGTAGCCATACGGCGTTTTCTCTTTCACGGTGTTTTTCGGCAGGGGCAATTTCGTGCTGTTTTCCCTGCCTTGGTTTCGTACTGCCTCGTAATCCCGGGGGACATAGTGAATGTTGTTCGGTTTTGATTTTTTCAAAGCGTTCATAATGAGCCAGATCATCAGTCCGGGCATAGTGCATTTCTCCTATTTTTCATAACGGATTCCTCTGCTTCAACTGTTCGCCCTGTCAAACGGTGTACGTCTGCGTGCCGCACTCCTGTGTGCGCTCAGTGCCGTCCGGCAGGCGGACGGTGGCCGTGCAGTTTGCGGGGACAGTCACGGTGAACGCGCAGCGCTCTCCGTCGCGCACCCAGCCGCTCTCCACCATGCCGAAAATGCTTTGATAACGCGCTTTTGCATAAGAGAAATGTCCTCCGGGCTGCGGCGTGATGACGAAGTGATTCTCCCCGTTCACGTGGATTCCGCACATCGTGTCAAACACCCAGCGGCACACCGCGCCCTTCGAGTAGTGGTTGAGCGAGGCGGGCTTGGTGGTGTTGGGACCCTCCCAGTTCTCCCAGATTGTCGTCGCGCCCTGCTTGGGCATACACAGCCAGCCGGGGAGCTCCTCGTTTTCCAGCAGGCGGTAGGCGTACTCCACATCCATCTCCGTCAGCACGTCCAGAATGAAGGGCGTAGAGAGAAAGCCCGTGCCGAGCCGCCAGCCGTAGTTGTCCAGAGCCTTCAGCAGACGCTTTTTGGCATATTCCGTCTGCTGTTTGTTCAGCATCTTCAGATGCAGCGGGCGCACAAGCTTCGCCTGTCGGTCAGTATCCAGCGAGAACTTCGGTACCGTCATCAGGTGCTGATATCCCTCCCGTACTCTGACCGCGACGTCCGCATACCGGGCGGCATCGTCCGCGCGCCCCAGAATGGCGGCGATCTCCTGCATCCCGTCCATCAAAAGCGCGATGTACGCCGTTGTCTCCTCTGGGTGCGGGAAGATGAACTCCGAAATCGCAAAGTCCTTCACGTCCGCCGGCTCCGCCCACTCGCCGTAGGACTGCCCGTAGTTGCTGATCTGCTTGCGGTATCTCCGGCTGATGCCCGTAGGACGTGAGGGGAAGCAGAACTTACCGAGCGTCCCGATCTTGTACTCGGCATAGCGCGCCATCTGCGGGAAGTTTTTCTCCAAAATGACCACATCGTCATACTGCTTGTAGATGTCGTACGGGATGAACACGCCGGCGTCTGACCAACCCGCCGAACCGTCCATCCGTTTCATATAGGAGTCTACGCCACCGTACGGGGCGATTTGTGTGAAGCACCCCTCTTTGTTCATCGCGTCAATCAGGTCGTTTTCGTATTTCTGCGCCATCGGTGCGTAGGAGAAGAAGAAGCTCGCCGTCGAACAGAAAATCTGTGCGTCGCCGCTCCAGCCGTGGCGCTCGCGGGTCGGGCAGTCGGTGGGCAGGTCAGCATGATTATTCTTCGTACTCCAGACCGTGTTCTCCACAAATTTGTTCAAAAGCTCGTTCGACGTCTCCACCCAGCCGGTGCGCTCCATCGACGAGTACACCGCAATGGCCGTAAAGTCTGCCGCATCAAACGCTGCGTCCGTCTCCACCAGCACGTACTGGAAACCGAAGATGGCAAAGCGCGTCTTGTACTCGTTTAGGCCGTCCCTGCAGGTAAAGACCACCTGCTGCAAGGGCGTCACGTGTTCCTTCTTCACAATCTGGATGTTCTTCTGCGTGAACTCACCAGCTTCGTCCAGCATCTCGCCGAAACGCAGCGTGACGCGCTGGCCCGCCTTGGCTCGCACGCGGAAGGCGACGTACCCCGCGATGTTCTGGTGAAAATCCAGCACCGTCTTGCCCGATGGTGTCGTGAACAATTCGGCGTCGAGACATTCGTGCTCCTCCACCGGGACGTTGTTCGACGCCGTTGGCACGCAAGTGTACGCGGTCTCCCTCGCCTTCCCTGCATACGAGGGCGCGAGGTTTGCGTCGTACACCTCGCCATCCTTGTTGTCGGCAAAGCGGACGGGTCCGTCGCTGCTCCACTCCCATGTGCCGTCGGTGATGACACAGTGCGCACCACCGTCCGCGTCCGTCCACTCCAGCTGCGCCAGCAGCTTCGTCTGTGTGCCGTACTGATTTCTCAGACCGTTTGCCCCGCAGCTGCCGCGATACCAGCCGTCCGCCAGCTGGAAGGTCAGCTCGTTTTCGCCCTGCTGCAAAAGGTTCGTCACGTCGTAGGTCTGGTACTGAATCCGCTTGGGGTAGCTGGTATGCCCCGGCGTCAGCACAGCGGTTCCGATGCGTTTGCCGTTGAGGCATCCCTCGTACAGACCGCAGGCGGTGGCATACAGCCGGGCCGAAACAACATTTCCGGCAGAAAACACCTTGCGGAAGCAGTCCACCGGGTAGCGCGTCTTCGGGTCGATCTTGTAATCACCGGCGATCCACTTTGCACGCCAGTCGCCCACCTCCAGCAGCCCCATTTCAAAAAAGGCGCTCGTAGCCTCGCCCTCTGCGCCCGTCTCATCCCAGAGCCGGACGCTCCACTCGATGCGTTGTCGGCTTTGCAGCCGCTTGCCCCCATACGGGATATGCGTCATCCGGGACGATGCCACCTTCCCCGTGTCCCACACGACCTCCCCTTCGCAGCGTGCCGTGATGCGATACGCCGTCTGCCGCTTCCCGCCCTCGCAGTTCCAGAACAGCCTTGGCTCTATCACATCAATCCCGACGGGATTTTCCAGATATTCGGTCCGTAAATGAATAGCTTTCATATTTTATACCCTCATTTCTGCGTAGAAAACTTCTGCTATGCCTGTATTCTATCAGACAAACCGGATTCTCTATATTAAAAAACGGATTTCTTTAATACTTTCGTGATATTCTATCAAAATTTCTGCTCTGCTTCGCCCGGCACCTGCCCCAACAGCAGAAAGACCCGGAGACTCTCAAAAAGTCTCCGGGCCTCGCCGGTGAAGCGCTGCACTATCCGATGTTCTCTCTGTATTGACTGGGCGTCATGCCGCACTGTTTTTGAAACAGCCGCGTGAAATAGCTCTGGGAGGAATAGTTCAGATAAGCTGCAATCTGAGACAACGGATACCCCGTGTGCCGAAGAAGGTACTTGGCCTCATTGATTCTTTCCTGGTTGAGATAGTCCCGGATGCTAATGCCCATTTCATCGCGGAAGCGCAGGGACAGGCTGCGCGTGCACAGCCCGCACACTCCGGAAAGCTGTTCCAGGGTGATGTCCTCATGCAGATGCACCGAGATATAGGCCAGACATTGCCGGATCAAGCCGGATGCGGCCGGCTTGTGTCGAAGTTCACCTACCCGATCACAATAATCCAGCAGCATCCGGATGCTTAGCTCCTTGATGAGGGCGGGTTCCGAAAGGGAATCCATGCGCTGGCAGTACAGGTCGCTCAGGTTCAGCACGGTTTCCTCCGACAGTCCGCCGCGGATGGCCGCCCGGGCTGTCACGGTGGCCAGAGCGATAAAGATATACTTTTCCTGTCGGAGGGCATCGCTGGACATCAGGCCGACGCGACCTGAAACCGGCGTGTTCAGCCGCTGTTCCAGCTGGGCACGGTTGCCATGTTCCACAGCCTCACAAAGACTCATTTCAAAGTCCATGGACAGGTGCGGTTCAGCGGATTCCCGCTGCTCAAAAAGCTGTTCTTCCAGACAGGATGGGTCTTGTACCATAGAGGTATAGACATCCATGAACAGAATGTCCTCTTTTTTAACGCGCGTTTCCAAAAGCAGGTCCGCGATCAGGCACAGCTGATCCTTCACCTGCTCCAAGGTCATTAGAGGCACTTGCAGAATCAGGTCGCAGGTGCTCTGCAAATGCTCAGGCCGACCGACAGTCGTCACCATACTCAAAACCTCGTTTCGCGCCCGGCGGATCGGGCTGACGAGTCCAAGAAGCAGAAAGCAGTCCGCATCCAGCTCCATTACGCCCAGAAAGAACCCCGGTTCGATGAAGCTGACCAGTGGGTGCGCAGCGTCTCTCCCCTGCGCCCGGAAATCGTCCAGAACGATGGCGGTGGCAAAGAAATTCACCGCCTCGTACGGGATCTCAGGGAATGACACGATAAGGTTTCCATCCCCATCCAGCAAAGAGAGAGGGACGCGGGTCACACAGTACAGGGATTGCAGCTTTTCAATCCAAGCATTTTTCACGGCGAAACATCTCCTTATTTCAAATAATATCATAAAATTACCATATAAATCAAGTAATTATTATAAGCACAGGGTCTGACGTGCTATGATGTAGACACAAGCCAAGGGGCGCGTCAAAATCAAACAGACAGGAGAGAATCAAAATGAGTAAAAAGCAGCTCGGACTTGACAGCATGGGGATTCAGAAAACCATGCGCTTGGGCGATTATCTGGCCGACAGCGGCGGACAGTTTGCGCTCAACAGCATCAGCGGTCTGATTGGAGCTAAATGAAAAAAGACGGCAAGCTGTACAAGCTGCCGCCTTTTTCAGTTGTGGACTTTATCGATTCAGATGCCTTTTAAAGAATTCACATTCTTCCCGGTTGCAGCGATTGGCCGCTTCCGAACGGATATCGCAGTGAAACACATGACCCAGCACATGATCCCGATCTCCATAGTAGTGATATTCCGCTTCCGCCCCCAGCTGGTGCAATCGTTCCACTAGGGGGCGAGCCTGTTCAGCGAGGAAGTCTCCTTCTGCCGTCATGACGAAAGCCGGTGGAAACGCATCGGTCACATGGTTCAGCACACTCATCTGCTCAAGCTCCGCCTGCGTCCCTTTGCCGGGTAGATAATCGGCCATCAAGTGGGTGGTTAGATCCTTCTTCCCGCTTTTTTCAATCCGGTAAACACCGCAGTTGAGCGCAACTGCCCGCAGAACAATCCCCTTGGGCGTATGCACCGTAAACCCTGATGCATACGCCGGATTGGTGCAGATACAACTGTACATGGCCAACAACTGTGCGCCGGCACTGTCGCCTAACGCAAAGATATTACCGATATCGAAGCCGTACGTATCCGCATGGGTCAGCAGCCATGTGAATACCTGGTTTGTATCCTCTACAGGAGCCGGAAACTTGTATTCCGGAGCCAGTCGATATGTGAAATTGACCACCGCAAACCCCTGCTGCGCCAAACTCATGCAGTAATACTGGTATCGCTCCTTATCTCCATAGACCCACCCGCCGCCATGTACACTGACAATGACCGGCAGCAAACCTTCGGCATCTTTCGGACGATACACATCCAGTCGGTTCCACCTAGGGTTCAATCCGTAGACGATATCGTCAAAACGGCGTACATCTTCCGGAGTTGTACATCCGGCATCTCGCTTATCATCTCCGCGCTTGAACATGGTCCGTACCATAAAGCTGGTCAAAGACATGGCAAATCTCTCCAATCTCACATCACTTTTTCACGATCTTTTTGATTCCTTCCAGCGGGTGACCGTTGGCGGTTGCCAACAGACCCTCGGCTATCTGAGCCGGGAAGGTACCTCCGCTGGAAAGCACCGTCGCCCGCAGTGGTGCATCCGCACCGAACGTCACCATCATCTTGAAGGTGGGATTGCTGTAATCCACCTTGCCGCCGAAGGATTTGGCAATGGTGACCTCGGTGCCTTTGAACATCTGCATCATCACAAAGGAATGGTCCTTCATCTCCATGACGGAGTGTTCCATAGTGAATTTGCCTTTCTCTATGGGCGGGTCAGTCTGCAGCGCACTGCCATACAAGGCTTCGAATTCTGCATCGGCGGGCAGACCCTTCAGTGTCTCGTACCAACTGCCTGCCAGGTAGGAGCCGGAACATTCTCACCATCCACCTCCAAGCTGCCCTGTAGCCGGATATCATCGGCGGCAGCGCCCACCAGCACCCCGTAGGTTCCGGCTGGGATTTTCCATCCATCCGCCCACACTGCAAAGCTGCGATCCTCCAAAGAGAAGGTTACGGTTTTGCTTTCGCCGGGGGCCAGCACCACTTTGGCAAAGCCCTTCAACTCTTTCAGCGGGCGATAAAGTCCGTTCTGAGGCGGGGCGATATACAACTGCACCACCTCGGTGCCTTCCCGACTGCCGGTATTTGCCACCGTTACGCGCACTGTGCGGCCTTCAATCCGCAGATTCGAGTAGGAAAACCGAGTGTAGCTCAGTCCGTGACCAAAAGCAAACCGCACCGGCACACCGGCCTTATCATAATACCGATATCCCACATAGAGTCCTTCTTTATAATGTGTGGTCTTTTGACCGAAGGTCTCCCGGCTGGGCACATCCGCGTACCGCATGGGCCAGGTTTCGGTAAGTTTTCCGCTGGGATTGACCTTGCCGGTAAGCAGGTTTGCGGCTGCTTCACCGCCTGCCTGACCAGGCAGTCCCATATAAAGTACCGCTTTTACTTTGTCGATCCACGGGGTCTCCACCGCACTGCCGCAAAAGAGCACCACCACCGTGTTGGGATTTGCGGCAGCCACTGTCTCGATGAGGCGGATGTGCCCTTCTGGCATGGCCATGCTCTCCCGATCAAAGCCCTCGGATTCATAAGCATCCGGCAGACTCGCGCAAACCACTGCCACCCGAGCTGCGCGAGCAGAGGCTGCCGCCTGAGCCAAGCTTTCCTCCGTCACAGCGCCTTGCGCGTCGCATCCGGCAGTAAAGGGCACACCGGGCAATGCATCGCACAGCGTAGTCAGTTTGGTGGGATTGATGTGGCTGGACCCCGCCCTTTGGTACCGCATGGTGCGGGCCATCTCACCGATGAGGGCAATATCGCTTTTCGCCACCGGCAAAAGGTCTCCCTCATTTTTCAACAGTACTGCGCCGTTTTCCGCGATGGTGCGGGCCAGGGCGTGGTGGGCTTGTTTGTCAAAGGATTTTCCTTTGGGGCGGCTCTCTCCTTTCAGTGCCAGGGCGATGACCCGGGCTGCGCATACATCCACAGCGCTCTCAGGCAAAGCGCCCTCCAGCACCGCCTGCTCGACCCAGTCCTCCATGTAATTGCTGCCGCCGGGCATGGTCAGGTCACACCCGGCCCGCATGGCCGCTACCCGGTCGCACAGGGCGCCCCAATCGGTGACCACCAGCCCTTCAAAGCCCCATTCGGCACGCAGTACGTCAGTGAGCAGCCATTCATTGTCGCTGGCATGCACACCGTTGATGCGCGGATAGCTGCACATGACTGTCTCAGGCTGAGCCGTCTTAACGACTGTCTCAAACGCAGGCAGATAAAGCTCCCGCAGGGTACGTTCGTCCACCTGACCGTTGCCGTTGAAGCGCTTGTACTCCTGATTGTTAGCGGCAAAATGCTTCAGGCTTGTCCCCACCCCGGTACTTTGCGCACCCTTCACCCAGGCTTGGCCCATGGCTCCTGCCACGAAGGGGTCCTCGGAAAAGTATTCAAAATTACGCCCGCATAGCGGGTTGCGCTTGATGTTGACTCCAGGTCCCAGCACCACGTCGATGTCATAGCTGAGACCCTCCTCACCGATGGCTTTTCCTTCGGCTTCCAAAAGGGAGGGATCCCATCCTGCGCCGCTGGTCACAGCCGTTGGGAAACAGGTAGCGGGTTCAGATTCATTGACTCCCAGCATATCTCCGGTATTTTTCTGGCAGCGTACGCCGTGGGGACCGTCGCTCATAGTCACAGCCGGGATGCCATATTGCTACATCGCCTTGCTGTGCCAAAAATCGGCGCCGTTGCATAGGGTGATTTTCTCCTTCAGGGACATCTTCTGCAAAATATCTGCAATACGTTTTTCCATCATACATTCTCCTCTTCCGCAGCGTTCATGGTCGCCACGATTATTTCAAATAAAGGCTTCGCGTCCGGACTGTAGGTAAAAAGGGCGCTGAGCGGTTCGTTGACCACATATTCCAGCATAGGGTTCCCCAGCATTTCCGGAGCATATTGCCGCAGGATGACCTGCGCTGCCAGATGTTCCAGAACGATATGCAGTGTGGTATCCATCGTGCAGCGGCTCTGTTCCAGCGTCGTCTCGGTGGCATACTCGTAATGATATCCGAGCAATGAAAACTGCCGGTCTGAGTAAGATCGGTGGAAAGATGACAGGCCCTAAACCGGGCGTCCTGCCCCTCTCCAGGTCCTAGAGTTTCAACATAGTATTCGCTCCTTTTTGTTGATCTTGCAGGGAAATGTGTCTTTTGCCTTGTTTTACAACTTCATAATAGCAAAAACCCAGAGACGGAATATATCAAATTTCTGATTACTATTTTCATTTTGCGACAAAGCGCGTATCTTTTTACCGCATTTTCAGCAAAAGTGAGGAGACGCCTTATATTTGACAACCAACCTATTAGGAATGACGGTTTTCCTACCAAATGTTCCTTTTTGCGATTAAAATGGAAAACCTGAAAACAAACTGAAAACTACTGCAAAAAACGGAAAAACCCCGCAGCCAACAGGAAATTGGCTGCGAGGAAATTGAAAACATTCTGAAAACAGCAGGATTTATTCTGTTTTTTCTCAAAAAAATTGCCCACTCCCCTGCCAAATTCCGGAAAGCGGCAGGAAAAGTGGGCATCAAGGTGGGCAAACCGCCCCAAAATGGTTGGACAACACTGTAAAACCGTGTCCAAAAATTGGTTGGCGAAATCGCTGATTTTCGACGATACAGCAAAGAAAAAAGACTGTGACATCTTTTTCATCACAGTCTTATGTCTGAGTGTTACAAAAGAGATGCCCGTCACCCTAATTTTCCAATAGACCCAATCGTATACTTTTCTCTATTTTTCTAATATTTTTAGCTGCGCTTGTTTTATTTTGGAAAAACAATCTCATACAATTTATCTAATGCCATTCGAGTTTCCACAGGATATTTACTGCTCACACTATTTTCCCACTGTGCAAGCTGTTCATCGGTGAGCGTAGGCATTTCATTTAGTGCCTTCTCCACATTGTAGGAAATTGTTGGCATGCTTCTTTCATCCTGCGCAAAATGTTTAATAATCTCTCGCTGCGTCGGTTCAGTTATTTGCAGCATTGTCGTCATTGATAGCTCGTAGTAAATCCACGGTGATGTTGTCCGCTTTTCTTTGGGATTATCTTTTATTTTGCTTAATGCTTCTGTCATACTAATCGAATTAGGTGTGTTAAAGAAGATAACACATTCTGTCTTATTCATCATTTCAGTCAAAGCTGTAGACAACATCATGTGAACATGGCTCGTGGTATAATTTCTTAAGTTATAGTCATATGTTTTTGTTTTTGGGTTGTAGCAATATTTTTTGTCTATCTTATTAAGCAATTCATCGCAATACTCCCAGGAGCATGAATCAATGAATGCTTTTAACCCGAAACAGTTATAAAGCCATCCCGCAAACGCCTTTACTTTGTTGATATCCTTGTGGGAATGTGAAATAAAAACATCCTTTGGTGAAATAGAAAACCAATAATTTTTTAATGCTGTGCCATCAATAATTCCGTCATCCGATATATACCTGTCTAAGCACTCATGCACTTCCTTTTCGTGCTTCGCATATAAGGAACATCCTGTAGCCATATGTGAATTTAATGTGCTATTGTAAAAGTAAATCGATGGGGAGTAATTGAATTTCGTGTACATTTATCTACTCCTCGCACTCCTCTGACGCATCTTTTTTCAGCTTTATATTTTCATTCTCATTCCGCTCGGAAGCGATTCTTTTGTGCTATCCACATGGCTTCAAATTCACTAACACAATTAAAGTAAATAAAACAATTGGTCCATATATCGGCAGGAGCGTTTTTGTAAACATAACTCTTAAAATGCAGGGTTCCTTCTCTTCCTTTGGTAGGCGCATTTTGCTATTATGTGGATTCAAATCATAGCAGTATTCATCTGTTTCTAATCGATTGGCTATAAGCCACTGATACTTTAACCTATATAGTCTCTCCATTTTCAAATAGAAAGCATCTAAATACCAAAAACATGTTGTCGCCACAATACTAATGCCACACAACAATTTCGCATCGAACTTTTCAGGAAGCAATGCAAGGGCAACAGCAATCAACGTGATAGTCCATCCTTTAATAACAAATGAATTCTGAGCCATTCGTGATATACATCCCTGCACCAAATCGATTTCTTTTTCCATAACAGTTTTAAGCTCTTTTTTATCCATGCTTGTCACCTCTATACATTATGATTGTATGGTTTTCCCCCAGAAAGCCATTTTCTTAAAGAAATATAATTACCGTTTTCTGGATCATTTACCCAAAATTCATATTCCTGTGTGCCTTTTCTCGTCTCATAGTCAATAAATGGATAAAGTCCTAAGTATTCTTGTCCTTTAAACGACTCTCCTTCTTTTTTCATAATAGGTAGAATTGCACATCGACCATTTTTCGCTGCATCGGCATATCCAAGTTCCCACGGACACCACTTCGAATTACTTGAATTGCCCGTAGCAACATACGCTAAACCCTTAGACATCCTCATTCTTTTTCGTAGAATGTCCGCCGTTGTTGCAGTTACTTCTGAACGATTCAGCTGTTGATCGTTCATCCAATCAATGTAAATACTATATCCTGCACTATTAAACAAATCAACAACTGCACACACAAGTTCTTTATCCATGTAACTGTGTGAAAGAAAGATATCATATTTATCAGCACTATCGTTCCTAAATTGCTGATCATTTTCATTTAGAACTCTCTTTTGAGCAAATTCGTAGCGAAAATTTTTAGTGTTTGAAACCTGATATAGATAGTTCATGTTCAATATCATAGAGCCATATCCTTTTGCTTTAAACCCAAAATTTTTTGCGCTTGTTTTTGGTTCCCATCAGCCTTGTCACAATGCTCACTTTATGATAGTTTCTTTACCTCTGCTTCAAATGCGCTTTCTGTCATGTTGGCTCGATGCGCAGCTTCTTTAATGCTCAGTAAACCATCCTTGACAAGCCCTGCAAGAACAGCAACCGCACCTTCGGTTTTACTTTCATTCATCATATCTTCAACTGCTTTGCACACATCAATCACCTCCGCGTCCTCTGGAATGTCCAGAGGTGTGTTCGTTACAGCTTTGATTACTCGCGCCGCGTTCGCTTCCATAAGCATACGCGGATTGTCGGTCAAAAATTCTGTCAATCGTTTTTTGTCTTTGGAATACTTGATGTACCCGATTACCTCTCGGAGACTTGTCGAGAATTTTTCCAAGTCCTCTTTGCTCAGTTTTGCCGGGTCAATCAAGTGGATCTGATAATCCTGCACAAAGTTCAGCAGGCTCTCATTCTTGACTGCCATCATTTCATGCAAAGACAGCGGGCCATCCCACTCGTTCGCGCCGAAGTGCAGCACCAATGTAATGACAGGTGTAATCTTATCATCCTTATAGAACCCGGACAGGTACTCTCCCCGGCTGTGTCCTTTCGAGCCATCAGTGCGGTGCTTTGCCGATATATCAGCAACCTGCTTGCCATACTGGAGCGCATCATAAATGATATTGCGAACAGGCATTGCATAGTGAATATCGGTTTGGTTTTCGATACCCAAAAGGATGTAAGCTGCTTCACCATCCTGTTTAATGACCGCTGATTTCAGCACATCGCGGTATTTCTGTACCGCATCATCCGGCTGGTTTCCGTTTTCGTCCTGCGCACCAAATGGCAAAGCTATTTCTGTTGTATCCAGTTCCTTCAACTGCGTAGGGTTCACAACCGTCTTTCCGCCGTAAATGAGATAGTTAAATGCATCTGCAAACACAGTATTTTCTTTCATATAGGCTTTTGTGACCGTATCAGCCAATCCCATTGGTGTACACCTCCTTACATTTCACTTCTTGCCTTATGGTTTTATCTTACCATAAAGCGTTCATTTTATCAAGTTTTGTTTCGTTCCGGATTCTTAATTTTCCGCAAATCATTGTGTTTTCCAATCCATATCTGCTACTATTATCATACACTGACAATCATCACTTTTCAGAAAGGAGTTTGCTCATGAAATTTACCGATGCGCAAAAGAAAGTCATCGTTGCTCGCCGTGAAAAGGGAGAATCCGTCCGTTCACTTTGCTCCGTGTTCAATATTCCGCGCAGCACACTTTATCGCTGGTGCAAAAGCCATAAAACGAATACCATCGCCAACGGCATACCTTTCACAGCAAGAGAAATCAATCAAATGCAGAATCGCATTGTAAAGCTGAACAATATAATTGCAATCCTCAAAACTGTAAATTGTACCGTATCCGCACCACTGCGAGAACGCTTGGTTGCTTTAGAGACATTATATGGTCAATATGATGTTTACACATTGTGCGAAGCGCTGAATGTTGACCGCGGCACATTTTACAACCATATCCTCAGAAATAAACGCGAGAATGCTTGGTTTGCCAAGCGGCGTGAGAAATATCGCCGTATTGTGCAGGAAGTCTTTGACGAGTACCACCAGATTCTCGGTGCGGAAAAGATTCGTACCGTTCTTGTAGAACGCGGTCATCAAGTAAGTACCAAATTTATCGCATCCATTATGCACGAATGTGGTCTATCCAGCGTTAGGACCACTGCGAGAAGCGATTATCTTCGGCTGAATACTTTAGAAACTCCGAAGAATAGAATTAGGCAAAACTTTACAGCACATTCTCCCAACCAGATTTGGGTCAGTGATGTTACATGCTTTAAAATCAAAGACAAGTATTACTACATATGTGTGATTCTCGACCTATTTTCTCGCAGGGTCGTTGCCTATACAATTTCCAAGAAAAACAGCACCCGCCTTGTGACCTCAACCTTCAAACAAGCTACTATCGCGCGTGGCCGTTCCCACAACCTCGTTTTTCACAGTAATCGCGGCTCTCAGTACCTATCGCACACATTCCAGCAGCTCCTACAAGAATATAGAGTAAAGCATTCTGTTTCCGCGCCAGGGCATCCGCATGACAATTCTGTGGCCGAGTCATTCTTTGCATCCTTAAAGCGAGAAAATCTCTACCGCAAGGAATATAAATCCGCGAATGCATTCCGAACGGGCATTGCAGAATACATACAATTTTATAACGAAAAACGCCCTCATAAGCTTTTAAAGAACCGCACCCCCTGCCAATTTGAGGAACTCAACTTTTCAAATGAGACATAGCCGTTCATATCGCGTTATTTCAGAATTTCATTTCTGCATTTTCGTAGTTTCACTTTTTCATGTCTCACTTCCGGGTAAGACAGAAAAATCCGCAAAGCCCGTCGCATCAAGGCTTTGCGGATATAAAAAAGACCACGCAATAGACTGTCTCAACAAGCAGTTCACATTACGTGGGGTCTTTCAACGATGCAGAAAAATTTTATTGTTTTCTTTTGCTAAAGGGTCACTGCAGCATCCATTCCAGATACTCTGCTCCTGTAATTTTCCTCGTTCTTAATTTTTCCTTTTGGCTATACCACTCTTTCAATAATTTTTCCACTTCCTCAAAATTATCAAAAAGCAGAATCGTGTCAATCGGAACGCTCCCGCCGCAGCCATGTTCCCAGTCATACCAAATCATCAAGCGAATAATGTCCTCCGGTGTTTCTGCCCTTGTAAAGAAATTTTCTTCGCGAACATTCAACGCTTTGGCTATGTCTTTGGTTCTGCTCTCTTTGGGCGTTCGGAATCCTGATTCATATTGGGCAATGCGATTTGCTGCGTTTCCATCCAAGTGCAGTCGTTCTCCCAGTTCCCGCTGCGTTAGTCCTCTGTGCTTACGAACCAGCTTGATTTTCTCTCCCAGCTTCATAGCTACCTCTTTCCGATAAAAGTGAAAAAGGGCATACCCAATCGAAGATGCTTTATCTCCGATTGGGTATGCCCTCTTTATTTTTATGCCAGCCGCATGGTCTTTTTGTAGCCGCCGATGAACCGTATTTCAATTTCATTGCGTGCCCTTACCGTAATTTTCTCAATGATTCTCGCGGTCAGCGCATCGTCATATTCTTGAATTTGCAGATCCTTGGCTGACAGCAGCATCTCCGGCTGGCTGACTTTTTCCTGTCGGGCGGTGCTGTCCTCGATGGCTTTTTTCAGACTCTTAATTTTATTATTCAGCTTTTTCAACCTGTCATCCAGAAACGGGGTATCCTCATCGAAGTCCAAAGACATTTCCAGCAGACGGTCAAATTACTGCTGGGTCTGTTCCAGCAGCTCCTGCAAATTGGGCTTTGTACTTTCGCCGGTCTGTATGTCATGAAGGATGCCGTTGATCTGGGCAGCGACCTCATCGGTGAAGTTTGCTGCCAAATCCTGCACCGCTTTCAAAATAGCACGGTGCAGTTCTTCTTCCGGGAGGGACGGTGAACTACTGCAGAATTTCGTGCCATACTCGATGCGGTTCTCGCACCGCCAGACAATTTGTTTTCTGCCGTGGATAGTAGGCATAATATTACCTCATTTCAGCCGTTCACACAACGGCTGATTTTATCTTTTTAGTACATCATGGATTTTTCTTCAATCTGCGAGCACGCTTCTTCAATAGACGTACCAGCCTCCAGCGATCAATTCGCTTAGGCACCTTTTGATAAATTTCCCGATAATCTACTGTTTCTGGAATCCACCGTCCGTTTTGAGTAATGCTGTGCCCATCAAGCAGATGAAGGAAGAAGGATGCTTCGATGATTACGGAAATAGAATTGCTTACACCGGAACCAATGTGATTGTGCTGGTACAAATTACGAGGCCCTTGAAAGAAGCCCATAAGCATATACCTGATGCCGT
>ERZ773107.2023-NODE-2023-length-16305-cov-4.337292_pt1 | contig 16305 bp, 10 predicted proteins | sample MGYA00580571_ERZ773107 | MGnify/ENA primary metagenome ERZ773107 (study PRJEB29015, sample SAMEA2737843) | human gut metagenome | biome: human gut; feature: human-associated habitat; material: faeces | place: China | collected 2012 ... | reverse complement strand
TAGGAGTGATTTTATATTTGGTTTCTACCCGATGATAAAAAAGATAGTTTTGATATGTGCCATTTGATTTATATAGAAACGAGTCCAAAAGTTCGCTGTCTGTTTTTTTACAAAACAATTTAGGTTTTGAAAATTTTTCAAAATCCTTTGTTACACTATAGTATATAGCCAACCCGCTATAATCATCATTTTTGTTAGAAGATGACCAATGAACCACATATTCTCCACTCTCATCGTCAAAGAATATTCCCGGAGCCCAAAAGCATCCGAGATTATCGTCATCAAATTGTAACAGTATTTCATCTGACCAATTCACCAAATCATCCGATTTCCACATTGCAATGGCCTTGCTGCCATCTTTAAATGCATTTCTTATGTTTCCTTTATACTTTGTATCTATATTCTTAATAAGGGCAAGATCTGTCGCCATTATGACAAATCTATTATCTCTTGTACGTGCTATTACTATATCTCGCACTCCCAAATCACCTTTTTTAGCAGTAATAACAGGGTTTCCGTCATTTATTATTTCCCAATCATATCCATTTTTACTCAGAGCAAAATAAACCTGCTCTCCTTTTTCTGTCCACATTTCACGAAAGTGCACAAATAAATATGCCATTATATATTTCTCCATTCTACTTTTTTCAAAAAAGTTTTATTTTATTAACAATTATACCACATCACGCAAATCATATCAATTCGCAATACATACAAAAAAACAGCACCCAAGCCATAGCCCGAGTGCTGTCATTATTATCATTAATCATACAATTTTATATATGCATAATCAAGCTACATTAAACATTGTATTGTTGAGAGTATTCTTCGAGTCACAGAATAAAGTTTTGAAAGCGAGTCGCACGCACAGAAAAGATACTATGCAGAGTAATGGGTGCGGAACATATTCTTTAATCTTATTTACTTCCGAATCAGAAAAAAGATGTGTTGCACGAACGGAATCCTACCAAACATTCAAAAGAGAATTTATAAGTTGATTATTTCTTTTACTTCATACAATTTAATATTATTATCCTCACCGTCTACCTATTATACCACAGTAAAAAAGCCTTGATGTGAGTCATTCGCCCACATCAAGACTTTCATTTTATACAAATCTCTTTTCAACTGCAGCCTTAACTTGTGCAAGGTGATCTTCCTTAACTTCTTCAAGAATAACTGCAATATCCGGATTATATTGCTTTAGCTTATCCCAAAGCAAATCTTTATTAAGCAATCCGTCGCACGGGAATTCATAATCAACTTCACCGTCAACAAGTTTAAAATCTTTCAAGTGAAGCAACTTTGTTTTCTCGCCCAACAAATCAAAATGAGTATTAATAATTTCATCTTGATTTTTATAATTTGCGGTATTGATATAATTAACAGGGTCAAATATAACTCTGACATTTGGTGAATTAAGGTCATCGACCAATCTTTTCATCTTTGTCGGAGTATTTATAACGTGAAAATGAACGCCCTCAATACCCACATTTACGCCTATTTCTTCCGCCGCAGAAACAAGTTTTTTCATATTCTTCAAAAGATACTGATATGTTTCTTCGGAGTTATTTATTTCATCGTCATCACTGAAACGGCAAGTTTCAAGACCGACCATTTCCGCACCGATATATTTTGCATAATGCAAATTCTCGATAAAATAATCAAGGCTTTCGTTAAGGCTTTCCTCGTTTGCGTCAGACGGATTGATATAGCAGCCCAAAATCGGCACACGAATACCGTTTTCACGCAATTTATCACCGATTGACTTAGCATATTCAGGTGTAAAATTACCTTTCTTAAAATCAGCCAACGATCTCAAAAGCACAAGCTGAACACCGCCAACGCCGTACTCTTTACACTTTTCGCACAAAGCGTCAAGCGTATTAGTATCGAAGTCATGACCTCTCATTCCAATATACATTTTACTTCTCCTATTACTTCAAGTCCTTTGTTTCAATGAAGTCCATATCGTCAAACTCTTGGTTTTCACCGCACATTGCCCAAATGAATGAGTAATTCTTTGTGCCGACACCTGTATGTATTGACCAGCTTGGTGAAATTACAGCTTCTTCATTATGCATAATGATATGTCTTGTTTCGTCAGGCTCGCCCATCATATGGAATACTGCGTCATTTTCGCCCATATCAAGATATAGATACACTTCCATACGTCTGTCATGTGTATGACAAGGCATAGTGTTCCAGTTTGAACCTACGTCAAGCATTGTAAGACCCATTGCAAGCTGACAGCTCTGCATAACTTCAGGGTGGATATATTGATTGATAACTCTCTTATTACAATCTTCAACACTGCCGCAAGGAACTTTCTTAGCCTTTGTAATATCAATCTTTACTGTCGGATATTCCTTATGAGCAGGACATGATGAAACATAGAACTTCGGTGGGTTTGCTTCGTCAACGCACTTGAAAGTAATTTCCTTATTGCCTCTGCCAATATAGATACCGTCACGAGGGTTCATTTCATAATCTGTACCGTCAACTGTGATTATACCTTTTCCGCCGATATTGATACAGCCCATTTCACGTCTTTGTAGGAAGTAGTCAGCAGCAAGTTCCTTACCGGCCTCCAATACAAGCTCTTGCTTTACAGGCATAAATCCGGCTGTGATAATACGGTCAATATGGCTATATACCATTTTTGAATTATCCGGAGTAAACAATCCGCTGATATGAAATTCCTCTCTTAATCTTTCAGTTGTGTAATGCTTTACATCTTTTGGGTTTGATGCACATCTTAAATCCATTTTAAATTTCCTCCTTGTATTAAATACTTTCTGTATTACATTTTAACATATATTACTTTTAAAATCAAGTGGCTACTATTCCTTAGCCATTATGCAAATGCTTTTTTCTGCATTTACACCTTTTACCGTATGATTAGCCAAATCAAGTGCCTCGGTAACGTTTTCACCCGGATTAATCGCCGCGACGCCTGCGGTTATCACAACAGGACATTCTTTATAATTTCCGACCGTATCAGAAAAAGCTTCAAGCTTTTGTTGTATTTTCGTTTCTAAGTCCACGCCTTCTTCAAACATAAAACAACTGATAAATTTATCCGTTCCGTTCAAATGACAATTCACGCATACCTCTTCAGAGCTAACAAGCAAGAACTTTGCAAATTGTTTTAAAACTCTGTCACCCTCTTCACGACCGTAAATACGGTTAAACTCATAAAATCTGTTAAAATTAAAATACACAAATCCGATTTTTTTGTTTGTCACATGAGCGTTTCTCGTAATTCGTCCGACTTCTTCTTCAAACTTACTCAACGTAAATACGCCGTAATCGTCATTATCAACTTTATTTTGAAGAAATTTTTCACGTTCCGTGATTATGTGTGACGATTTCATGAACATTGACAGTATCTTTGTTATTTCAAACATATCGTCAAATTCGTTCTTTTCCCAAATACGTTGTTTGTCCCAACACTGATAACAGACAACATAATATACATCTTCGTTTTCGGTATTTGATGAATATATCATTTGAACATGTTCCGCCGCCTCAAATATGTTCCTGTATTTTTGTGTAAATTCTTCTTTAAAAGCAGGGGTATACTTAAATATATTATCCTTTTGAAATCTCTTTTTAAACAAAACAAGGTCATTATGCTCGTAATAACCGCTCTTTTTATCAGTGAACACAACATTATAATCACCGTCATGTTCTTTCCACCACTGAAATTCTATTTCAACTTTATCGTTAATCATATCGTATTTCATAATCTGAATACAGTCAAGATTGATTGCAACACCGATATGACGCATAAGGTTTGATATGGCATTATCCGAATCTGTTGATTTAGACGCAATTTCAAGTGCAACCATTATTATATCGTGATTTTCCGAAACTTCTTCGCTTTCATCTTCTTTGGTCATAATTCCGGCATACATCAAAGCATTTTTATCAATAAATTCACCGTTGAAATATTCAAAGCGATTTTTTCCGTTAGTCTTTGCCATATACAAAGCGCTGTCGGCCTGTCTGAAAAGGTCCTCATACTTAACTCCGCCACGTCCCAAAGCAACACCCATACTACACGAAATATCTTTTTCGTCATTTTTATCTATACGCATTTTTAGTATGGCAAGACGTATATTTTCAAGTTTTCTCTCCAACTTTTCCGGTTTTGTGTTATCTATATAAACAAGAAATTCATCACCGCCAAAACGACCGATTATATCCTCGCTGTCAAGCGTACTCTTTATACTTCCCGCAACCATCGCGATAACCGCGTCACCGTACAAATGACCGAATGTATCGTTTATGTTTTTAAAATTATCTATATCAAGAACGATAAATGCACATTCTTCGTTCATTGTTTGAGTTTTCAATCTCTCACGAATTTTCTCGATTGCCGTCTCTCTGTTAAGCACTTTTGAAAGCGGATCTATACGTGCTTTTAAATTCAGCTGTTCTTCCTTTTTCTTTGTTTCGTTTATGTTTCGTGCACAGCCGATATATGTGTTCGTTTTTTCGGACGGTTTCAATACAAGTCTGTACCATTCAAACGGCTCTGACTCATTCATACGCATACGTGCGTCAATCGTCAATTCGTCTTTCACAGGCCTCCCTTTTAAAGACTTGAGCAGTATTGTATCTTCCTGAAACATATACGCATTATTATCAAGATTTTTCATAAAATTCTGAACAGGACGTTCCAACATTTCATTGTCGATAGACGACATGTAAAATATCGTGTTTGTATCTTTTTGAGAATCATATTCAAAAAAGTACTCATTTGTCGCACTTAATGCGATGATATACTTTGAACATTGATTTTCAAGCTCCATAAATTTCTTCTTGTTTTCAGAGTCGTCAAATAATAATGCAAATATGTGCTTATCATCAAGCTTTACGGCAAACATACAAATATATATACTGCCACCGCTCAAGTTTTTACTTTTGAAATACAGTCGCTTGGGAGTGTCGGCACTTCGGATTGTATCGTCAAATAATTTGCGACATTCTTCTTCAACTATAATATTATCTTTGTTAAAATTTCCGTTGATGTATGTGTCATTGGTGTAATATATTTTGTAATCATCATCAACAGAAAACACCACCGCACTGCACGGCAATGAATCATATATTTCATAATCTTCTTTAAGAAAATACGTCATTGTTTTTCTCCGTTTACTCATTAATTTGTATTTTATATTATAACATACACTGAATATTTTTGCAATTAATTAATAAAAAAAGAACACTCAAAATTTGAGTGTTCTAAAATTAACAAATTGTCTTAAGCCAAGCCTGCTGCTTTTAGACCGATGTAGATTGCAAATAATACAACTGAAATCCACATAACAGCGCTGATGTCCTTTGCCTTACCTGTAACAAGCTTTAGTATTACCCATGATACGATACCGAACATAATACCGTTAGCGATTGAATAAGTAAGCGGCATCATAATGATTGCCAAGAATGCACCGATTGCATCGGCAATATCACCGTCAAACTTAACTTGTCTGATTGATGAAAGCATCAACAAGCCAACATAAAGCATAGCAGGAGTTGTTGCGAATGAAGGTATTGATGTAAAGATTGGTGCAAATATCAATGATATGAAGAACAATACCGCAGTTGTAACTGCTGTAAGACCTGTTCTACCGCCTGCCGCAACACCGGCACTTGATTCAACGTAGCTTGTAACAGTTGATGTACCGAAGCAAGCACCTACAACAGTACCTACAGCGTCAGCCATAAGAGCGCCTGTTGCGTTTGGAAGTGAACCGTCTTTATCAAGAAGCTTTCCTTTTTCTGCTACACCTATAAGTGTACCTACTGTATCAAAAATATCTGTGTACAAGAATGTGAATACGATAAGTATAAATGCAGGAACATTCTTTGCTATAAATCCAAAGTCAAATTGGAACATCTTTGGAGCCTCAAAAGAACTTAGTGAGAATTGAGGAATAACTGAATATACGCCTGCCTCAGGATTTGGCACATACCAACCTACAAGCTGTGCTATAATGCCAAGAACCCAAGTTATAAGTATACCTAAAAGTATTCCGCCAGGAACTTTATAGTGCTGTAAAGCACCGATTATAAGCAAGCCTACAAGCGAAAGTACAACAGTCGGTGAAGAAAGTTCACCAAGTGCAACAGTTGTTGATTCACTTGCTACAACAACGTTTGCATTAAGCAATGCTATGATAGCAATAAACAGACCGATACCTGCTGTGATAGCAAATTTAAGGTTTGAAGGAATCTTGTTTACAAGAGCCTCTCTGAATTTGAATAGTGAAAGCAACATAAATATGATACCTTCAATAAATACTGCGGTCAATGCAACTTTGTAGCTGTAACCCATAGCACCGCATACTGTAAATGCAAAGAATGCATTTAGTCCCATACCTGACGCAAGAGCAACAGGATAGTTTGCAAAGAACGCCATACATAATGTAGCTATACCTGCTGAAATTGCAGTTGCAGAGAATACCGCTCCGGCTGACATTCCGTCAATTCCACCCAAATATGATGGGTTTACAGCAAGAATATATGCCATTGCAAGGAATGTTGTAATACCGGCAATAATCTCAGTTTTGACATCTGTACCGTGTTCCTTTAGTTTGAAAAGTTTTTCCATGGTAAATTTCCTTTCATTAATTTTTTTGTTTTTGTAGATTACATTCTATCATAAAAAATTTAAAAAATCAACGAAATATTCATAGTTTATTCAAATTTTAAACTATTCTTCATACTTTTTTAACAGTCTTGTTGACACAAAAAAATTACTGTGGTATAATTCTAAAAAATATAATAAGTCTGCCACCGGGTAGAATAAATCAAAGCACTCGTTACACATCGCCAGGTCTTAGAAGATGTATAACGAGTGTACTTATTTTTAATTGTATAATTTTGAAAGGTGAATGAAATGTTTAGAGAAATGCGTCTTGAATTTACAATATAAGTGCAACAAGTAAAAAAATAATGACTCAAAGGGAAAAATCCAGTATAATAGAATTGCAACGACTATTATTGAAAGGATGATTCCCATGAGCCACTACAAACATTTTACCCTTGAATTGTCAAGTCAAATGCAACGATATATCAAAATAAAGAGAGGGAGGTGCGGACATATTCTTGGACTATTTTATGCTGTTAATCCAAGACTATGTCTGTACTCTGCCGGACTCATATAGCCCAGTGACTGCTTGATTCGTTTTGTATTATACCACTCGATATAGCTGTTAATTTCATTTATGAAATCGTCCATTGATACACCTACCCACGAGCGCCCATAAAACATTTCGTTCTTTAATCTCCCGAAAAATCCTTCGCAAGCTGCATTGTCCGGTGAACATCCTTTTTTTGACATAGAACGTGTTAACCCGGCAGCTTGCATACGTTCTATCCATCCCGTCCATCGATAATGACATCCTCTGTCTGTATGTTCAAGAGGATGTTCTGACGGTAATAATGTACCAATAGCATCTTCAAGCATTTTGTTGACTAAGATAGAATCCGGTGTTGTTCCGATATTCCATTTGACAACCATACCGTCAAAACAATCAATAACAGGTGAAAGATATACCTTTCCTGCCGGAATAGCAAATTCGGTTATGTCCGTTAGCCATTTTGTGTTTGGTTGTTCTGCGTGAAAATCCCTGTTGATTATATTGTCTACCTCCGGTGTGATTTCACCTTTATATGAGCTGTATTTTTTCATACGTTTTGTCGGTACTGTTAAATGTTCCTCTTTCATAATTCGACGTACAATTTTTTCTGAAACAGTAATTCCTATTTTTTGAGTTCGCCATGGATACGCCTGTATCCATAACAATTCCTGTTTTCTTGAAAGATTATTTTTATTCGCATACGGATTTCGGCATATTTATCAGACTGCTTCATTACAGCTCTCTGATAGTAGTAGCTGCTTTTTGCCATGCACAGGCATTTCAACAGCTGGTGCAGTGAATACTTATCTTCTACGGCATCAATAATCACTGCTTTTTCGCGATTTTTCAGCTCCGTTATATTGATGCCGGGGTCTTTTTTTAGCAGATTTAATGCTTCTTTTAATACATCAACTTCCATTTGTAACTGCTTGATTTGCTCCTGCAATTCTGAAATTTCCTGTTGTTTTGAAGGTTCTGTATTAAAATCTATATTTTCTCTTTTTATTTGTTTCTTAGATGACATAAGCCCTGCAACTCCAAATTTCTGATATTTGCGGTACCATGAATATATACTGGCACGGCTGTAACCAATATCTCTTGATACATATTCTACACCTTCTCCAAGAGAAAAGCAACGTTTAATTGCATCTAACTTCAAATTCGCATCAGGATTACGAGGGTGATTGGGTGCATTGATATATTTTTGTTTAATTTGATATTCTTTATCAAGCGAACCGTGATAATCAGCAATATCTGCTATTTTATTTCTGTACCAGTCATACAAGGTATGTCTTGATGGGTAACCAAGAAGAGTTACTACTGCCTGTACTGAACCTAATCGTTCAAATTCCTTTAGTGCTCGCTCTTTCTGTTCTTTGGTATACATTTATCTTTACCCCTTTCGGCGTCCAAGAATATGTCCGCACCTCCCTCTCGCAAAAAAAGCCTTTCATAATGAAAAGCTTTTTTATGGCTCGGCGTGACGATTTTACTGTCAAAGAAAGCATAACATTAAATCTGTATAGTCTGATTCTTCACTCCAAACAAATATTACAGCATCATATTATTACTGATTTAATATTATAATCTGCAAACATTATCAATCTCCTGCTTCATTGATATATACAACGCATCTATATCCAACTTGTTAAATATTTCTTTTCTGTGCAGCATATTTGCCTCTGATAAAAGTTTTTCTTCCGCTTCTGGTACATAGTCAATCAATTGATGCTTGAATTTAACAACAGATACGCCATTATATATCGCTATTTGTTCAATTGGATTTATTTTTAATATTTCTTTTAACCCATTATCATATGTAAGTAGAACATGTATTGAAAATACACTCTTTTTATCCGGTATATATGTACATTCTTGCTCCAAAAATCTTATATGCGCTAAATCCCAAGACATACCATTTATTGTTTTTGACATGTTGCAAGCATTTCTCTGAATATTTTTAAAAAATTTCTTTGTGGATTCATGATGCAAAAAATAATAATAACACACATTCAATTCTCTCTCTGCAACAAAACCAAGCTGTGTATTAATAAAATCAAGTAATTCCATCATTTTATTTTTTGCAGATTTCTTAGAATTGTTAAATTCTATGCATATTGCTTTTGATAAAATAATATATATTGCTCTTTGAACCCTGTATATATCTTTAAATTCCTCTGTAAAAATTTGTGAAGATATATATTTGTATATACAATCTGTATCTAAAATCATTGTTTCTTTATTCGCTCTATATTCGTATATTCCATATCTAATAAATTTATCATACTCAAAATTCTTAAAAAGTACAAAACTGTTAATATTGCTATAACAATCAATTTTATTGAAATTTTTAGTTGCATTCTCTATAAGATATGGATGACAACTGTAGTCGAGGTTTGGAGAACTCAAAAACTCCAATAAATCATTCAATTTGCTTATATCAGGTTTTTGGTCGTAATCCTTAAAACATTTTCGCAGATAGCTTACCGCTTGCGTATCAAGATCTATACATGTGTCAATAGTATAATTTGATTTTCCCTGATATATCATTTCTTGATATATTTTATCATTTACAGCATAAAACTGATTTGAACTTCCTATGTTAATTATAGCAAAATTATTTTCATAATTTGTTTTCAAAGGTTCCGGCAATGAACATGTTGAATGTTCCGAAAATACAATAAAAAGGCAATCCTTTAATTCCTCGTAAAATTGTTTAAAACACGCTAAATGTTCTACAAAGCTATTACACTGAAACATTTCATTTATAGCTTCATACACCGATGGCGGCATTTCCATATTGAAATCATCCCCTTTCCAAAAACTTTATTATATCCTCACATAGCATTCATAGTTTCCAATATTTTTATATATCATCTAAAATCCATCTGTGCCATCTTTTGCTCATATCGCGATTCGCCAAGATATTGTCCACCTAATTCGTCTAAAATTGCCGCCGTATGAGGATATTCTATTCTTATTTTATTTGCATCTTCAAAATATTTTTGTGCTATTTTTTCTTCTTCAGCCCCTTCGGTTAATATATGGGCTTCCCTTTGATTATATTTTTCTGTCAAAAATTCTCCTATTATTATTTCGCTATTGTTATTCTCAAATAAATTCCTTATAATTTCATGAGGAAAAATACCATCATCACCCGTAGGCGCATAACTTAATAATTTTCCAAGACACAATTCAAAGGCTTTACTATATTTCATCCTATCTGCAATGTCTTTTGCTTGATTTACCCAATTCAAAAAAACTTCCTCAGACTGTATGTCTGCGTTACATCCGGGAATTCGCTTGAATTTTGATATAATCCTATAAGCATAATCAGCCCATTTTCTTTTGTCATCACTTGGAGGTGTTGTACTATTATCTCTTTTAAATGCCATTGATATAAGATTAATATATTCTTGCGGCGTTTGTTCTAAATGTTTTACTAAACACTGTGGTGTTTCATTTTCGAAATATGATAAAAATACAAGCTCTAATTTTGCTACTCTGAAATTATCTATATTTTTATCTTTATAAATTCTTTTAAATAATTGAATATAGTAATAATAACTGCTTGAGTTTATCGTCATTCCATTGGATTCTATAGTGTTTTTTAATTCTACGCATTTTTCTAACACTTCTATAATCAATTTTGGATTATTACATTTTGACATTACTATATAATGTACTGATGAAAACGGTCTCTTATAGTTTAATAATTGCAAAATACAATACTCAACAAAATCTTCACTCTCATTTCCCGGAAGCGCTTTGACATGCTCCCAATAATATCTGATTGTTTCTTGTGAAAACATATTAACTTTTTCACTCACTTCCCAACTTAGTTGGAATTGACATAAGACATCTCCTTTTTCTATATCAGATAATGTTTTATTATTTAAAAGAACATTAACAGAGTCATCCAATCCATTTTTAATAAGCAAAGTATATATAACATAAGAATATACACCCTCATGTTTCTTTTTAAGTCTTTTTATAATATCAAAATCATATTTATATTTTAAAAGTATTTCAGCCAAAATATTACCTAAATCAGATACATCTTGCGCATATTTACAGAAGTCGATAAGCGCATCCTGTCCATATCTGTTTAATATGGATACTATAGCTTTTCTTCTCTCGTTATAAATTACTTTCCGTTCATGTTCAAAATCCGTATTGTCCCCTTCAGAATGGGGAATAGGATTCAATATGTTAGGATGCCATGTAAACAAGTATACATATTGTTTAATGCTATCAGGAAGAATTTTATGAAATAACATCTCTAGTTTATCAATATAATCTTCGGAAACAGTCCATTTTGCATCCCTAAATTTCCTAAAACCATAAATTTGTTCTCTCAATTCATCACATATCAATATAACGTCATCCATCTGCATCTGTTTACAGCAAGTAATACATTTTTCAAATAATGTGTCAAAAACATTTTGAAAACTCGATATATTTTGCATTATAACTATCCATTGCTCTTTTTTTGCGGACACATTTTCCATAATTATGTCAATAACATTATTTAACATATTAAAATATCTTTTTTGCGATACCGGAGAAGCATACAATATTTCATCGCATTCACGCCATTTTGGTTTACTGATAGGCATACTTGTACTATAATCTTTAGGCAACAACTTATCAATTAACCTCCATGCACACGCAGGATGCGTGTTACATATTTGTTTGATAACTCGTATTCGTTCATCATCACTAAGACAGCTTTGAGGATCCCATAAGCAGAAAATATGATATAATGATTCATCCGGAGTATTGGCCATATTATATTCCCTGTTTTTTTCGCTTATTTCTGCAAATATCTTAATAGCTCGTATTGCATATTGTTTATAACATGTTAGTGCTTCTAATGCCCATAATATATATGTATAATAATGTGTCCCAAATAATAAATCTTTCAACGGCTTAAATAGACGCCAAATATCAGAACTCACATTCTTAAATTCATTTTCTAATTTTTCTAATACTGCCGTTGGTGCTGCCTCGGCAAGTAAGGGTAATGATGGAGCTATTGTATTCCAATGCTGCCATGTATTTATGGGAGATAATATATCTTTTATCAATCCATAGACAAAATCCTCTGTAGATATGATATTACAATTATTATCCTTTTTTTCTGATAACATTATTAAACTAATAACTATTCCTTGTTTTAACTCATTTGAATATTTAGATTTTTCACCAAGTACAGAAGCCATGTACCATTGTTCTTCCGGCAATGCAAAAGCTTTATTTACTTCACTAAAAATATCTATAACACATTTTCTGAATGTTAAAATATTTTCATTCGTCAATTTTGTAAATACAAAGTCCCATAAGTCTCTAATGGAAACACTTTCATATCTGTTTAGTCCTGTAAAAACAGGGGCATCTTCTATACTGAGCCATTCATTGAGATTCTCGATGTATTCTTCATATTTTTTTCCGCTTATGGCTGCAATGATTTCTTTATCTCCATCATAATTTGCATTCCACCGTCCCACTAACATCATTGGTACCAATTCTCTTATATTCGATTTGTCGACCCATTTGGGCCTTTTTCTGCAGGGTTGATTTGTTATTATCCTGTAAAATGACATGAATCTTCTTTTGGTTTTGTACTCAATCTTTGAAATATCTATAGAATTATATCCAAGTTTTTTTAACGCATCATCAAAAGTATCTCTGTTCCATACAGGTAATTCAATTTTATCTATACTCTCTACTTTGGCAAATGTGGAGTACCTGCTTATAGGCAACAATACTGATATTGAATTAGGGCAGCTAAAATCTTCATTAAAGTTAAATACCGGTATTAATATAATATCTTCATTATGGTATTTTGATAATAAAATATTCCAAGCGCCTAAAGTCTTTACTATTATTATCTTGGATAGGAATTTATTTTTTTCATCTTCTGATAGAGAAAAAACAACTGATAATCCAAATAATAAAGATTCAAGCTTGGACTCGGATGATATAATTTTATAATCACAATTATCCGCAAGCCATTCTGTTATTGCTTGTACTTGACTCTTTCTTCCCGTGTCAAAAAAATCCGCGGTCAATTTAGGCGTTGTACTATTACAATACTCCTCCCAATATTGCTCCGCAGATGCCACACCATCAATATGTTCCCCCATGATTTCAGAAAACCATATAGCTACGGCAGGGCACTGACAAATCCATAATGCAATCTTAGAGCCATCAATTATCCGAATATCCTTCCAATCATATTTTTCTTTACTTTCATTTAGTAGTTCTCCTATTGAGATTTTATGATTCCAGATTTTTAAGGTAACAAATATAAAAACCGTATTTTTTATATCTTCTCCAAGTGGCTTATTATAGCGTTTATCAATATCAGATTTGAACTTACCCATAATATCAGGACTTGTGCCAAATTCCCATACAGATTTTCCATTTGGGAAAAAATCAGTTTCTTCTTCTGAAAAAAGAATGCCATCATATCCAGAATATTGAATTCCATTTTCTATAGGGAAATTAAAATCTTTAATTTTAGTCGATGTTGCCAGTATAAGTCGAATCACCAATTCAGGAAGTATTTCTTGTGCTCTTCGTGGATTTGCCTCAGCCCAAGAGTTTATTGTTGTCGCACTGATAAAACTTACCATAATTTGCATTCCCTCCTTACCCGTATATATTTATATTCATAAATGCTCTTTATGCAAATTATATCACATAAATCTATAAAAATCAATTAGAGAGGTTTCCTCTAAAGGTAATGCATCTAACAATTTACTCTATATCTTTTAATCAAAATTTGAACACTCAATGCCTATTATACATCACATATATATCGAAGTCATCTATGGTACTCAACCTTTCTTTACTTCTCCTTAATTTCTTCAGCCTGTTCCCTATTTCATAATGAGCTATCTTTGTAACCCATGAAGAGAATCTGCATTTTCCATGATACTTCTCCAATATTCTGAATGATTTTAAAAATGCGTCCTGGCATATATCTTCATAATCTCACATAAGTCTGTCATATGTACTCAATCCATTGTTATATAAATGTTGTTGAATGAAACATTTTATCTTTTTATATGATTCTTCATACAGTAAATTCAAAGCATCTTTATTCCCTGCCAAAGCTGCCCGACTCATCTGATATTCTCTCATTTTCAGCATATCATTCTCATTGAATTCTTTTACCTTAACAGAAATAACACTTCCCTTAATCACTATCTTTTCTAAATATTCTTTAGCTATATCTTCATCATATTGGTAAAGCAATAGTTTATCAGCTATAGCTTCTTCTATGTCTTCATTACTGACTGTAAATGATTCTTTACATATCTTGTTACCGTATTCTATCCTATTAGCACACCTCCAAACAATTACACTGCCATTCTTTGTACTTCTCATTATTCTTCTGTAACTTGCACCGCATTCACTACACATAATTCTGCCGGATAAAGCATCATTGGAATATCTTGTACTCTTTCGTGTTGTTGAATAATCTGTTCTTGTAATATTGCTTCTTCTTATCTTTTCTTCTTGAACTTTATCAAATAATTCTTTTGAAATAATAGGCTCATGATGGTTTCTTAGAATATACTTATCTTTTTCTCCGTTGTTTTTGACTTGCTTGCCACTCAAATAATCTTCTACATACGTTTTCTGTCCCAGAACATCACCTGTGAGTTTCTCATTAGACAGTAATTTTGAAATTGTTTCACTGCTCCATTTTTCTTTACCTGTAGGAGATTTTATGTTGTGACATAATAATTCTTTAGATATGCCTGAAAAACTATAACCTTCAAGATACATATCAAATATTGTTCTTACGATTACAGCTTCAATTTCGTCAACTATCAGATTACCTTCATTATCATGTGTATATCCATAGCAAATTCTGTTATATAACTTTGATGTACCTGTTTTCAATCCATAATTTATACCAAATTTTATATTCTCACTTTTAGTTTCACTTTCAATTTGAGCAAATAACAAAACCAACGAAAATTCACTCTCTGACTTACATTCCAATAGTTTTATATTTTCCTGTTCACACCATACATCTACACCTATTGATTTCAAATGTCTCAGCGTTAATAACGACTCATATAGATTTCTTCCAAATCTGCTTACAGATTTAACGAGAATAATATCAACCTCACCATTATTACACCTTTTCAGCAATTCATTTAATCCTTTTCTATTCGCCGATTTAAGTCCTGATTTAGCATCATAATACACGCCTGCAAAATCCCAATTAGGATTATCATTTATTTTATTTGTATAATGCGCTATCTGCAATTCTAATGAAGTAGCTTGCTCTTCATTTGTAGTACTTACCCTACAATATGCAGCAACGCGCTTTCTTCCATTATCTTCTACTGGTGGTATTAATATTACTTCAGGCATAATTCTTTACTATAGCATACTTATGACATTTAGCATATCACTCGCAGTATTTTCCCCAATCTTTGTTCCACGACCTCTTTCAACTTTTGCTTGCTGAACCTTTTTAAATAGTTCTATAGAAATAATAGCAGAATGTGAGTTTCTCGTCAAATACTTATCTATGATACCTTTATTCTCAAATTGAGTTCCCATAATTGAAAATGTTTTCTGCAGCAGTACTATTCCAAGATATTTTTCATTGGACAACAGCTTATCAATGGCCTCTCTGTTCCATTTATCTCGTCCTGTAGGAGATTTAATTTCTTTCTGATAAAGTTCATTAGCTATTCTCCCTAAGCTATATCCTGATAGATAGCTCTCAAATATCCATTTTACAATTTCAGCTTCTGCTTCATTGATTATTAAATTTCCGTTTTCATCTTGTAAATATCCATAGCAAACTCTCTTTGCCATCTTAGATGTTCCTTCCTTAAATTGGTTTCTTAGTGCGGTTTTAATTTCTAAACTTTTGTTCATATGTTTCAGTCCTTTCATAATGTTGATGATATTTTGTTTTATTTCCACCACACACCCCAATTTGTATATATAAAAAACACGATAATCTTGAAAATTATCGTGTTATCTAACAATTTATTCAACATTCTGACAAAAAAACAACAAACCTGCTTCTTTTCGAAACAGGTTTGTCAACTTATCTTGGTGACCCGTGCGGGAATCGAACCCGCGTTACCGCCGTGAAAGGGCGGTGTCT
>ERZ773107.2020-NODE-2020-length-16329-cov-4.080189_pt1 | contig 16329 bp, 13 predicted proteins | sample MGYA00580571_ERZ773107 | MGnify/ENA primary metagenome ERZ773107 (study PRJEB29015, sample SAMEA2737843) | human gut metagenome | biome: human gut; feature: human-associated habitat; material: faeces | place: China | collected 2012 ... | reverse complement strand
GATCAGTCCTACCTGCTTCGGCTTCATATCGCATTCTTTGATCAGCTCCGCGATTCTCGCAGCGGCCTGTACTCCTCTTCTTGAGCAGTCACTGACCAAAATAGCTGTATCCATTCCCGGAAGTATACCACGGCTGATATGCTCCATGCCTGCCTCGTTATCCACAACCATGAAGGGGTAATTCGGATACAGCTTTGCAAGCTGATTCTGCAGAAGTCCATTGACGAAGCAGTAGCAGCCTTTTCCCTGTGTTCTTCCCATCACAAGCAGGTCAAAATCATCTTCCTCAGTCAGAGCGCCTGCAAATTTAAATTCCGCATAATCTGCCTTGCTCATACCTGCCGGAATCGGGTTTTTGGATGCCATCTCTGCACGGGCAATCTCCTCCCGGATATCTCCAAGGGTAGCTTCTACTTCTACACCGAGTACCTCATTCAGGTTTGAGTTTGCGTCCGCATCAAAAGATGTACCAAGCAGCCAGTAATCCAGCGAGAGATGAAAGGTCTGTGCAAGCTGAACACAAATTTCTATAGAAGGAAGTTGTTCTCCTCGTTCAATTTTGGTATAGTAGGAGTAAGAGATTCCTGATTTCTCGGCGGCGAGTTCCTGAGTATAACCCAGTTGGAGTCTACGCTCTTTCAGTGTTCTTCCTATGCTTTTACTATTAAGTAAGTCCATTCTTTTGCTCCTCCTCCTGATATATCTTTTATGATAATTCATAAATAAGGATAGTTCCACACACTGACCATGAACGAAACCGCCACAAATAAGGAGTGCAACGCACCCGGATAAAGAGAGGTAGATAATGAAGAAAAATGAAAAAATCCATGAATGATCGTAGTATGAAGAAAAGAACGGTATGGCTGATCCTGGGAGGGATCGCAGTGATAGTATGTGTTTTGTGGTGGGCATATATACAGTTCTGGTCAAATGCATCAGAGAAAGAAGATGTTTCTGCAAAGAGAGAAGCAGACTGGTCATTCCAAAAGCCCAAAGTGCCTGAGACAAAGCTGACAGATCAGGAAGAATGTGCTTTGTGCGGCAGCAGAAAAGGAAGTATGACGGGGATGTTCAGCGGAAAAGATGCGATTGGTATCATCAGTGTGAATGATTGGTACATTATGGATCTGAAGATCAAAAGTGGAAATGAGAAAGGAAATATGCCGGAAGATACAGAAGGAAAGAATACGACAAGGACAACGGTTGGGAAAAATGGAAGAGTTCTGGAGCGTAGTTCAGAAAGTCTCCGGGGTATTTCGGAAATCGTAGTAGATTATGGAGAGGACAGAGTACTTTCCATGGAAAAGGCATCGCAGATTTTGTGTCAGTCCTGTCTGGAAAAGCTGTCTGAAGCGATGGAGGTAAAATGTGAGGAGGGAAAAGAACCGGAGCCTGTCGACCTGGTACTGATAGATTTTGAGACGATGGAACTGTATTGTGTTCAGGAACAGTATACAAAAAGGAGTATCAGAGATTACACCTTGTGGATGGCACATACGGAGGATACGCTGGAGATCAATGCAGTTTATACACCGGTTCGCACAGAGGCAGGAAAAAATGCAGCATCTCTGAAATAGGATTAAGCAAAAAGTTCTGTGGCGGCACGGATCAGATATTCTGTATCTTTGACACCGGTGGTCTCGTAAGGCGAATGCATGGCAAATTGCGGCAGTCCGATATCGACAGTGTTCAGTGCAACCTGCGTGTTGGAAATATTGCCAAGTGTGGATCCGCCTGCCATATCGGAACGGTTGGTAAAAGTCTGAACCGGGACACTAGCGGTATGGCAGATATCCTTGAACATGGCTGCAGAAACGGCATCAGTACAATATTTCTGATTGGCATTGTATTTAATGACAATTCCCTCATTCAGGTAAGGTCGGTTCGTTGGATCGGCCTTTTCTGTATAATTAGGATGAACTGCGTGAGCATTGTCAGCAGAGACCATGAGACTGTTGGCAAGATGCACAAGAAAATCCTCTTCATTATATCCAAGGTTTCTGTGGATTCTTGTCAGTGTATCTTTTAGAAAGGTAGAAGCTGCACCCTGCTTTGTTCCACTTCCGACTTCTTCGTTATCAAAAACGCAGTGAAGAGCCAGATAATCTTCCTTTGCTCCGGAAAGAAAGCCTTTCAGGGAGGCAAAGGCACACTGGAGATCGTCGAGCCGGGGAGCAGAAAGAAATTCCCGGGATGCACCCCAGATACAAGGTTCCTGTCGGTTATATAAGAAGAGGTCATGACCAAGGATTTCATCTTCAGTTACATTGGCTGCCTCTGCGATGGTCTGAAAAAAGGTATTCTTTGCTGTAAGATCACCGTAAAGAGGGAGCATATCTTTCTGAGCATTGTATTTATGCCCGTTATTTGCATCACGATCCATGTGGATGGCAAGATTAGGGATCATGAGAAGATCCCTGTCAATATTGACCAGCTTTGACAGAAAGCAGGCAGAAGGCTTTCCGTCTGTGGAAGGATCTTTTACGATCACCCTTCCTGCAACGGAAAGTGGACGGTCAAACCAGGGGGCAAAGAGCATTCCACCGTAGCGTTCTACATTCAGCCGGATATAATGCCCCTCGGATTCCATTTCAGGATTTTCCTTGATCTTAAAGGACGGGGAGTCACTGTGGCTTGCCATGATCCGCATTCCCTGAAAAGGATGCTCCGGTATGGTAAATGCGATCAGGGAGGAATCATTGCGGGTCACATAGTAAGAACCGCCCTGCTTAAGATTCCAGTGCATTCCCTCTTCCAGTCTGATAAAGCCGGACTCTGTAAGCCGGGCAGCCATGGCACTGACTGCATGAAAAGCAGTAGGGCTTTCCTTGATAAATTCGATTAATTCTTCCGGGATTCTATGGTTCATAGCTCAACAACTCCTTTACAAATTTTATAAGTATGTGCGTAGCACGGAGCAATCCGTAGGCATCAAAGTCGGGGGCTTTTGCCCCCGACATCATTTACGATCGAATATCTTAGTCAATAGCCATCCGGCTTTTTTCTATTCTTTTTAAATTTGCATTGTTGAGTGAATACGCTGTGGAGCTAAAAACTTCTTATCGAGATGGTCAGCGGAAAGCAGGGTGTTCCTGAGCAGGTGCATTAGCAGGAGCGTTCCGAAGACACTTTGCAGCGTTTGTTAGAGAAAGTAAATCGAGTGCCATTGCACGAAGATTTCCACTTTCGAGTTACAAACGGTCAACGGGCTGAGGTAAAGCGGGCCTGCACCGCGAAGGAATATCTCTGATTTCCGCGTCCGCTTCGCCATAAAGAAGTCTTTTGCTTTACAAGCGTATCATTCCAACAAATACAAATTTATATCGCTCCCACCATACTTTTCACGTATTCTTCCGCTTTCTCCACGCAGTCTTTTCCATACTCCGCACAGATTTTTACAATCGCACTGCCTACGATTGCCCCATCTGCACTTTCGCACATTTTAGCTGCCTGCTCTGGTGTGGAAATTCCAAATCCAACCGCACACGGAACATCTGTCACTTCTTTTACCAGTCCGACCATTGCTCCGATATCTGTTGTAATGGCACTTCTAGTACCTGTAACTCCCAATGATGATACACAGTAAATGAAACCGGAAGCTTCTTTTGCGATCATACGGATGCGGTCGTGAGAAGTCGGTGCGATCAATGAGATCAGATCTAACCCATACTCTCTGCATACCCTGTCAAATTCTTCTTTTTCTTCAAACGGAACATCCGGCAGGATCAGACCGTCCATCCCGATTTCCGCCGCTCTCTTAATGAACCGCTCTGTTCCATATGAAAAGACTACATTTGCATATGTCATAAATACCAGTGGAATTGCTGTATTTTTTCTTATTTTTACAACCAGGTCAAAAATCTTGTCTGTCGTAACACCACCGGAAAGTGCTCTCAGATTTGCTCCCTGGATCACCGGACCTTCTGCTGTCGGATCTGAAAATGGGATTCCCAGTTCAATCAGCGATGCACCTGCCCGTTCCATCGCATAGACAAGCTGCTCTGTTGTCTCTAAATTTGGATCACCGCATGTAATAAATGGTATAAATGCTTTTTTTCCTTCAAATGCTTTCTGAATCTTACTCATGGATATCCTCCCCTCTGTAACGTGCAATTGCTGCACAGTCCTTATCTCCACGACCGGAAATATTGATAACAATAATCTGATCTTTTTTCATTGTCGGTGCCAGTTTCCTTGCATATGCCACTGCATGGGCACTCTCGATGGCTGGAATGATTCCTTCTGTTCTTGAAAGATATTCAAACGCATCAACTGCCTCATCATCTGTGATTGCTACATATTCTGCTCTGCCTTTATCATACAGATCTGCATGTTCTGGTCCGATTCCCGGATAATCAAGCCCTGCTGAAATAGAATAGACTGGTGCAATCTGTCCATATTCATCCTGACAGAAATAGGATTTCATTCCGTGGAAGATTCCTAATTTTCCTGTAGCGATCGTTGCGGCTGTTTCCGCAGTATTAATTCCTCTTCCTGCTGCCTCACAACCGATCAGTCGTACACTCTCATCTTCGATAAAATTGTAAAATGCACCGATTGCATTGGATCCGCCTCCCACGCAGGCAAGCACTGCATCCGGGAGTTTTCCTTCTTTTTCCATCAACTGTTCCTTGATCTCTTTTGAAATCACAGCCTGAAAATCACGCACAATCTGTGGGAATGGATGTGGTCCCATGCAAGAACCGAGTACATAATGTGTATCTTCTATTCTCTTCGTCCACTCTCTCATCGTCTCCGATACAGCATCTTTTAAAGTTGCTGTTCCGGTTGTGACTGCATGTACTTTTGCACCTAAAAGTCTCATTCTGTAAACATTCAATGCCTGACGTTCTGTATCTTCTTTTCCCATAAAGATTTCACATTCCATATCCATCAGTGCTGCTGCTGTCGCTGTTGCCACTCCATGCTGACCTGCACCGGTTTCTGCAATAACCCTGGTCTTTCCCATTTTCTTTGCAAGAAGAACCTGACCAAGTACATTATTGATCTTATGTGCTCCGGTATGATTCAAGTCTTCTCTTTTCAAATAAATCTTTGCACCGCCCAGATCTTCCGTCATTCTTTTGGCATAATACAGCCGGGATGGTCTTCCCGCATATTCATTTAAAAGTGTATTCAGCTCATCGTTAAATTCTTTGTCGTTTTTATAATGGTTATAAGCTTCTTCAAGCTCGATCACTGCATTCATCAGCGTTTCAGGAATATACTGTCCGCCATGAATCCCATATCTTCCTTTTGTCATTTTTTAACTCCTTCTTTTTTATTTTCTTTTGTTCTCTTGTTTCTATATTGTTTTCCCGGTATCCCGCACTGCTTTTACTGCTGCCAGTATTTTTTTCCGGTCTTTTTTTCCATCGGTTTCTACAGAACTGCTCAGATCGATCACTGCAGGATGATATATCTGGATCGCTTCTTTTATATTTTCTGTTCCGAGTCCTCCTGCCAGGAAATATCGATGATCCGGCACTGCTTTTAAAATGCTCCAGTCAAATGTTTTTCCTGTTCCTTTTCCATGATCTAACAGCACTTCATCTGCAACAGTATCAAAAGCTTTTTTTACCTCTTCTTCCGTACTGACCTTCACCGCTTTGATCAACGGTTTCGCTGTCAGTTTTTTCAGATTTGCTATATAAGTTTCATCTTCATTTCCATGAAGCTGAGCAAGATCGATCAGATCTTCATTTAGCAGCTTCGCAACCGATTCAGCAGGTGCATCTACAAAAACTCCGACTGCTTTCATCTCTTTTCTAAGTATTTTCTTCAGTTCTGCAAGCTGGTCCACAGAAATATTTCTTTTGCTCGGCGGGTAATTAATAATAAATCCACAATAATCCGGGCATGCCTCGTTGACCGCCTCAATATCTTCCATTCTGCTCAGCCCACAGATTTTAATCTTTGTTTTTGGAATCTTTGATCCTGGGGGCTGTGATTTCTGAATCTGCGATTTCAAAATCCGGGCTTTTGGGATTCCGGGATCTTTATTTTCTTCTGACATTTTCAACATCCTTTCCGGGTTTCCATCCGCAGTTCTGCGAGCTTCTTTTTCCGGTCTTCCGCCCGCATCAGCAACTCCCCGATCAGCACTGCATCTGTTCCATTTTTATAAAGGGCTTTCATATCTTCTCCCCCTTTAATTCCGCTTTCTGACACGAAAACGGTCTTTGGATCTACCAGTTCCCGCAACCGGATACTGTTGTTGATATCTACCGTGAAATCTTTCAGATTCCGATTATTGACTCCTATGATTTTTGCTCCGATCCTGTCTGCCGTCAAAATCTCCTCTTCACTGTGAGTTTCCACTAATGCAGAAATTCCAAGCTCTTCCGCCAGTTGATGATATGCTTTTAACTGCCCTTCATCCAGACAGGAACAGATCAGAAGCACTGCGGCAGCTCCCATCGCTTTTGCCTGATAGATCATATATTCATCACAGGTAAAATCTTTTCGGAGTACCGGAATGGATACTTTCTGTACGATCTCTTCCAGATAGCGGTCACTTCCCTGAAACCAGAATGGCTCTGTCAGACATGAAATTGCTGCCGCACCGCCAGCTTCATAATCCTGTGCTATCTGCACATATGGAAAATCCGGTGCAATCAGTCCTTTAGAAGGAGATGCCTTTTTTGCCTCGCAGATAAAGGAAAGTCCCTCTGCACGAAGTGCCTGCTCAAATGCAAATTTTGTTGTATCGGAACTGGCTTTTTCTTCTGCCTTTTTTCTTATTTCATTTATGGGAATTTGCTTTTTTTCTCCTCTGATCCGTTCTTTTGTTCTTTCCGTGATCGTCTCAAGAATGTTCATACCTGCTGTTTCCTTCCTGTTTTTGTTGTTCTCTTACATTTATTACTTCTGGCTTTCTTCTCTGAACTGTTCCAGCTTCTTCAAAGCAAGACCTTCATCAATGATCTGCTCTGCTTTTCTTATTCCTGCTTCAATCGTATCTGCCTTGCCTGCAATGTAGATCGCGGCTCCGGCATTCAGGCACACTGCCTGACGTTTCGGTCCTTTGTCTGCCCCTGACAGAATCTCCATCGTGATCTTTGCATTTTCTTCCGGTGTTCCTCCGGTCAACGCACCTTTTTCACAGCGTTCATATCCAAATTGTTCCGGTGCGATCTCGTATGAAATGAATTTTCCATCTTTAATCTCACATACAGATGTTGCCGCACACATGGAAATTTCATCCAGCTTATCCTGTCCGTAAACGACCATTCCACGGACAACTCCCAGATTCGCCATTACCTGTGCCAGTGGTTCAACAAGACTCTGATCATATACACCCATCAATTCCATATTTGCACCGGCCGGATTGGAGAGTGGTCCGAGAATATTGAAAACTGTACGGATTCCCAGTTCTTTACGGATCGGTCCGACATATTTCATTGCGATATGATAATTCTGTGCAAACAAGAAGCAAATCTGTATTTTTTTCAATAATTCTGTGCTTTTCTCCGGTGGAACATCAATTTTAATGCCCAATGCTTCAAGTACATCTGCTGCACCGGACTTTGAAGATGCTGCACGATTTCCATGCTTTGCTACCGGGATTCCTGCTGCCGCAATAACCATGGAAGAGGTCGTTGAAATGTTAAAGGAATTGGACCCGTCTCCACCTGTTCCTACAATTTCAAGTACATCCATATCATGAAGCAGTTTGATGCAGTGTGCCCGCATACCGGATGCTGATGCTGTAATCTCATCGATCGTTTCACCTTTCATGGAAAGAGCTGTCAGATATGCGGATTTCTGTACATCTGTCGCTTTCCCCTCCATGATCTCATTCATGACCTGCTCTGCTTCTGCATATGTCAGATCTTCTTTTTTGGCCAGTTTGATAATTGCTTCTTTAATCATTTTCTGCTCCTCCTGTGTCTGCATAATTTACTGCTTTTCTATAAAACTTTTTATCATCGTAAATCCTTTCGGTGTCATAACTGACTCCGGGTGAAACTGTACACCATAGATTGGATATTTTTCATGCTCCATTGCCATCACTTCTCCGTCTTTGCTTCTTGCAGTCACCTTAAGTTCTTTCGGAAGTGTATCTTCTTCCACTGCAAGGGAGTGATAGCGTGCCACCTGCACCGGCTTTTCAAGTCCTCGGAATAAAAGACTGTCTGTATCCACATCCTCAAGGAGTGACGTTTTTCCATGCATCAGATGCTTTGCATATCCTACGGTTGCTCCAAATGCTTCTGCGATTGCCTGATGTCCCAGGCACACTCCGAGAATCGGGATCTTTCCTTTTAATTCCCGGATCACATTGATACATTCTCCCGCCTCAGACGGTTTTCCCGGACCTGGCGAGATTACAATCTTATCCGGATTCATTTTCAGGATTTCTTCTGAAGTGATCTCATCATTTCGCACAACCTTTACATCCGGTTCGATTTCTGCAATAAACTGATACAGGTTATATACAAAACTGTCATAATTATCAATTAAAAGTATCATTCCAGACCTCCTTCTGCAATCTTAATTGCCTGCAATACTGCTCCTGCCTTGTTCAGACATTCCTGAAATTCATTTTCCGGAATACTGTCCGCTACGATTCCTGCACCGGACTGTACCCGGACACTTCCATTTTTCTTATATGCCAGACGGATGGAAATACAGGTATCTACATTTCCGGTAAAATCAAGATATCCGACTGCTCCTCCATAAATTCCTCTTTTTTCCTTTTCCAGTTCTGCGATAATCTCGCATGCCCGGATTTTTGGTGCTCCTGAAAGAGTTCCGGCAGGAAGAATCGCATCCACTACATCAAGAGCATCTTTTTCCTCACTGATCGTTCCGGTTACAGTAGAACCGATATGCATAACATGGGAAAATCTCTGGATTTCCATATATTTATCTACTTTAACACTTCCCGGCCGGCTGATCTTTCCGACATCATTTCTTCCCAGATCTACAAGCATGTTGTGCTCTGCAAGCTCTTTCTCGTCTGCAAGCAGCTCTTTCTCCAATTCCTGATCTTCCTCTTCGGTCACACCTCGCTTCCTTGTACCGGCAAGAGGAAAAGTGCACACCTGTCCGTTTTCAAACTTCGCCAGCGTTTCCGGTGAAGCCCCTGCCACTTCAATATCATCACTTGAAAAGTAGAACATATACGGAGATGGATTCGATGTTCGAAGCACCCGGTAGGTATCAAAAAGACTTCCTTTTGCCTTCGCTGTCAGCGGATTGGATAAAACGACCTGGAAAATATCACCTTCATAAATGTATTCCTTAGCTTTCTCAACCATCTTGCAATAATCTTCTTTATCCACTCCCGGATGGAACTCTTCTTCTAAAACAAGTGGTCGGAAATCTGCCTGCGCCCCACTTCGGATCAATCGTTCCATCTCTTCTAATTCCTGCTTCGCGTTCGTATAATTTTCTTCCAGATCACCTTCCAGCTTCACGCCTGTGATCAGGATCAGCTTCTGTCTGTAATTGTCAAATACGATGACACGGTCAAATAACATCAAGTCCGCATCCCGGAAATCTCTTACTGCCGTTTTTGCTGCTGTCTTTCCTGTAGTCTCATTCTTCTCTTCCAGGACTGGCTTCAATGTCGGTTCTGCATATTTGATGTAGTCATAAGAAAAATATCCGACAAGCCCTCCGGTAAATGGAGGAAGTCCCGGAACAACCGGACTTTTATATGCTTCGAGAATTTCTCTTAGAACCTTTCCCGGATGGTCGGTTAAAACTTCCCGTTTGGTCTTATCCTCATCTTCATGCCCTTCACTGATGATCACACGCCCATCGGTACAGGTGATCTCCATCATTGGTGCATATCCAAGGAAGGAATATCTTCCCCACTGCTGTCTGTCCTCCGCACTTTCCAGCAGATAGCAATGCTTGCTTGCCGCCCGCAGCGTCCGCATCACACTAATCGGCGTAAATGCATCTGCATACAGCTCTTTGCTGATCGGAACTCGCTTGTATCTGCCTTGTTCAGCGTAGGATCTGATTTGTTCTAATGTCTTGTCCATGTGTATTCCTCCTTGAAGTTATGCTGTAAAATAAATTTCTCTTTTATCCCGATAGGAAATATATGTTTATGGTAGAAAAAAAGTCCCTGACAGAATATTCCTATTCTGTCAAGGACGGTAAATCTAAATCTTTTCCGCGGTGCCACCTTGATTCACGGGTACACTCCCATGCGCTCTGTAAGATACTAACATATCTCCGGCAACTGACGTATGCCCACACGTCACAGAGTACTCGGATTCTCAAATCCTTTGACTGTGCCCTCAGCGGTCCATTTGGCAACCTGCATCTCGATCCGGCTCTCAGCTTCCCGGACTCTCTGTGCGCGCATAATTACTTTGATCTCCGCTTCATCGGTTTAAAGCGTTATTCCATTTGCTAAGAGTTTATCACTTTTAAGCGATAGTGTCAATGCACTATTTTAATCTTTTTCGCGAAATTGTTGAAAATTTTCTCAATTTTCTTGTCTTTATTTTCTTTTTCTCTTCCATGCAAATCCGCCAACTCCTGCTCCGAGTGAGGAGAATGCAAGTCCTAATAAGCCAAGAACATTTGCCGGATCACCTGTCTTTGCGGCTTTTGATCCGCTTGTTCCTTTAGAAGCTGATCCATCTGTAGTTGTTCCGGCCTTCTTTGTAACAGTTGGAGTTACACTTCCATCCTGTTTTCCATTCTTTACAAGTGCTTTGATTGCTGAATTCAACTTATCTGTTGCTTTATCAATTTTTTCCTGGCTTTCTTTTGCATTTAATGCGCTCTTAGCATCTGTCAGGGCACTCTGTAACGCCTTCCAACTGTCAGCTGTGTAGTCAGCTTCTTTCAGGGCTGCCGCATCACTAATCACTTTCTCAAGGGAAGAGGTATCAACTGCTGCCGGCTCTTCTGTCTTATCTCCCTCTGCCTTAACAAGTGCTTCAACAGCTGCATTGAGATGTCTTACTGCCTCGTCTACGGTTGCCTGAGTTTTTGGATTTTTCAGCTCATCCTTTGCTTCCTGAAGTTCCATCTGCATGGATGCCCAGCTTTCTGCTGTGTAGTCACTCTCCGTCAGTGCCTCTGCTTTTGCAATAGCTGCCTCAAGCTCTGTTGTTGTGATTTTTTCACCCTCAGATGCTTTTACAATGTTCTCCTCTGTTGCCTGGAATTTGTATGTTACATCATTGTATCCAAGTGCTGTCAATGTAATCGTCCAGTATCCTGTTCCATCAGTTCCTTCCGGAAGTGTGCAACGAAGAGAATCTGTCAGTCCAAGCTGGATTCCCATTGCTTTGTGCATCCAGTTATCTGCTGCAAATTTTGTTCCATAAGTAGCTTTTGCATTTGTATATGTGCTGTCATCTCCATAGTAAGTCCATGTAACAGTCTGGAGATTTGATCCAAGATCGCCATAATTTCCTGTCAGATCAACTCTTAAGAATTCTCCATAAGATCCGCTTGCTTCTTTTACTGTCAGCCCTGCTTCCTCTGCTGTTGGTGCTGTCTTGAGTGCCTGATCTTTGATTCCGGACTCTGATCCATTATTCACTCTTGCAGAGAAACTGAAAGATCCATCCTCATTCTTTGTTGCTGTTTTCAGACCGTTTGTATTCTCTGTTACATTGGCAACCAGTCCTGTATAGCTTACCAGATTCTTTTCTGAATATCCTCCTGCAAGTTCACTTCCGTTTTCGATCACACGATAGCTTGCTTTCAGTGCATCCAGATCAGATGTTTTTACTTTCACCGGCACATATTTCAGTCCGAGTACATCATACTCTGTCATCTTTGTTGTTGCACCGGATTCTTCTGTGATCTCTCCTCTGTTAAATGTAATCTTGCTTCCGTCTGTCAGAACTGCAGTAGTTCCATCTGTCCAGTACTCTACTGCATACTCTTTTCCATTTTCCGCCTTGATTACTGCGTTGCACTGGAAAGAACCTCTGTGAAGTCCATGATTTACTGTAGCTCTTGTTACAGTATCGAATGCACCCTTGTCAGACTCTCCTTTTGAATCCTTTGCATCTGAAGAAGATGTATTTCCTGCTGCCTGCACATTTTCAGCAGCCCAGTACTCTGCCCAGCTAAGTCCTACATATGCGTAAGTATACTCACTCTCCTGTGATAAAGTATAAGTGAATTCGTAATCCTTTGCATAGCCTGTTGCCTTTACTGAGATCTTAAATTCCTGTCCGTTTTCTGCATTCTTAAATGGAGCCGCAGTCGTGTCAATTGTTCCATCTTCTTTAATGATCTTCACTGCACGTTTTCCTGTTGCCGCATACTCTGTTCCGTCAACTGTTACGGATTCGATCTTCTTTACATAAGAAGTTACATCCTCTGCTGCATATCCTTCTGCCGCTACAAGTGCTGCACTTTCACTATTAAATACAACTGGTACTGCTTCTGTTGTTAATTCAAAATCTGTCGTAAGATCCGCATATTTTCCGGATTTATCAGATACTTTCAGAGTATATTTGCCTATCTCAGCGCCTTTTGTCTTATAGCTAAGTGCTCCGTCTTTTACCTGAACATCCTCAAGGCCTTCAACTGTATATTCTGCCTGGTAATCACCAGGAAGGCCTTCTACAGTTACATTTACTTTTCCACTTTTAACATCTGCATTCTCTGCTGCGACAGTTCCATTGAATTTAATTGGCACATACTGATCTGCATCAATCTCATAGATCCCATTATCTGTGTAATATGTGATTTTATTGATCGTCTGCCCCATCATCTTTTTATAATCTTTTGAGTTCAGCGTATTTCCATGAGATGTGGTTACAAATCCTGTACTCCATGCCAGTTCTTTCTTTTTCCAGATATTTTCAAGATGACGAAGTCCGTAGTTGTCTCCTTCTTTTGTGCTGATCACAACTCCATATACTGTATTAACTGTTTTTGGGAGTCCATTTACATCTAATTCATAATCTCCATACTTTGTGTCTGTTGTGAAATCAATTGATGCATCACTAATCTTCTGTGCAGTTGCACCTTTCACTTCACTAAAGCTGAGTGAACCATCTGCATTTACTGTTGCTTCCTTATAATAGGAAGGAGTCTCGCTTAAAATATAGTAAGAATAGCTTGCGCTCTCGAATAACGCATCTTTTCCATTATATTCTGTTGTTGTCTCTTTTCCTTTCATATTCACTGTAATAGAAAGCTTGCTGTCATCTGTGATCTGTGTATAGTTTTTCAGTACAGATGCGTCACTGATCTTAACCGGATATGTAATACCTGTAATATCTGTTCCATCGCTGTTCACATGATAAGAACCAGCTGCAAGTGTTGATCTTGTTTTCGCTTTTGTAGCGGAGGATACACTGTCTGCTCCTGCCACCTTATCTGCTGCATAGAATTCAGAATATGGAATATTCATCAACACATACGTTTCTTTCGCAACTTCTGCCTTTTTCAATGCCTTCACTGCTGTATTTAACTCATCTGCCGCTGTGTCCACTGCACTCTGGGATTCCTTTGCTTTCAGAGCTGCCTTCGCTACAGTTAATTTTGTCTGCATTGCACTCCAACTGTCTGCTGTGTAATCAGCTTCTTTCAGTGCTTCAGCGGCTGTGATTGCAGCTTCCAGTTTTGTTGTGTCAACTGTTACTGCTTCGTTTGCTGACTTGATTGCAGCAAGTGCAGCTTCTTTCACTGCCTTTGATGTACGTGTTGCACCACTAACAGAATCCCAACCATTAATTGTATCTTCTGTTGCAGCCTTTCCTACAAGCATTTTCTGGATTCCTTTCGATTTTGAAACAGCTTTTGCAAAATAGGAATCACTCTCCGCGTTATATCCTTCCCCTGGAGTCACAGTGATGGCTGAAAACTTGCCATCCTCCACCTTCAGGCTGACTTCAACGTCATACTCATTCCATTCGTCTTCATTTTCGTCATCCTCTGCAGTTCTTGCCACGTGGGCCGTCTTTGTATAAGTTCCATCCTTCGCAGTCTGACTTCCTGTTGCCGCAAAGATGGTTGACGGACAAAGTCCTACTACCATAGACATTGCCACTGCCATGGACATTGCCTTTACTTTCATTTCTTTGTTTTTCATAGAAACCTCCTTTTTAACTAAAATAGTTACATACAGATCCTGCCTGTCGCAGTTCTGCTTTCCTGCTTCCGCATGGAATATATTATCAAGTTAGCTTTCGCTAACCTGCAATCAAAAAGTATATATCTATACTGTCCTTACAGCTTCTTTCTTCACAACCGGTAAAATCTTTCCTGCGACAATTCCAATCACGAACCCTGTCACTGTTCCTGCCACAAGAAGAACCGGCAGATAATAAATCAGTTTCAGATTCTCCACCACTGCCATCGCAACAAGAATCTGTCCTATGTTATGAAAGACGCCGCCAGTGATACTGACTCCTACAATGGAAATTCCATCCATCTTCTTTACAAGTACCATGGCAAGAAGGCTGACAACCGCCCCTGCCAGACTGTAAATGATCGACATTCCATTTCCAAAAAGAAATCCTGTCAGAAGTACACGCAGTACCGATACCGCCAGTACCTCCGGAATTTCCAGAAAATAAAGACCTGTTACAGTGACCAGATTAGCCACTCCAAGCTTCATCCCCGGCACTCCAAAATTAATTGGGATCAGGCTTTCCACATAACTAAAAATCATTGCCAGCGCAACAAGCATTGCCATGTTCGCAAGTTTTTTATTTCTATTCATACATTCTCCTTTACAGTCGAACAATTAATTTATTTAGAAATTGTATCCGGTAGATGTTCCTTTTCATTTTGAGAATCATCAGAATTCTCAACCTCTTCTATTTCCACAACCAGCTTGTGAGGCAGGCAGACAATTGTCTGTGTCCGGTTATTGATCTTCCCCTGCTCTTCGCAATATCCATCCGGACAGTCAGCCTCTTCCATATAAGCTTTTCCATCCTCAATCCGGACACGGTTGTAAAAATCTCCTTCCTGCACTTCGATCACCTGATCTTCTTCCAAAGAATATCTTCCGTAAACTTCACCATCTACCTTGATCACAACCTGTTTTTCCTGATTTTCTTTTTGTCCGCTTTCCTTTGCCTGTACATATTGCATCAGATTCATCACAAGAAACAGTACACATGCTGCAAAGAGGATTCCGCCTCCTAAAAACAGATCTTTTTTCTTCATCTATTACACTCCTGCCCAGATCATAATTACAAGTAACAGAATTGCCCGAAGAATCGTAAACCAGAATTCATTTCCCTTCAGACCTTTGATTCCTGTATGGATATGCTTCTTTGGACAGGTATCAATACATTTCTGGCATTGGAAACAATCTCCCTCGACTTTGATCGATCCGTCTTCCGGGAGTCCGATCCCGGATGGACATTTCTTCGTGCACCCGCTGCAGCCCTTGATACAATTTTCTCTGTCGCGGTGCAATGCAAAGAACGGAAGCACCGGAAGTAATGAGAATACTGCTCCCATCGGACACAGATTCCGACAGAAAAATCTTTCTTCCAGACACATCCCCACAATAATAAGAAGTAGTAATATCACTCCCGGCAAATATCCCTGCAAGTGAAGATTTCCTGCATGCAGCATAGAAAAAACATCCCACGGGCTTGTCCCTTTTGCCTTTCCGTATACTCCCGCAAAACAAAGTACTGCGATTACGGTCAACACCAGATATTTCAAATAGCTTAACTTCTCTGTAATCTTTTCTGAAAGCAGCACCGGCTTTTTCTTTCTCTTCTTAAAGCACCAGATATAAAATGCATGAATTCCATCTCCAAGACTTCCGAATGCACATGCGAATCCACAGAAGAATCTTCCGAAAAGAATCGTATACGCGCAGAGAACTATAAGCACCGTTACAAAAGAGGTCAGCCCGATTACCTCGCCTGCTCCTATCTGTGTGAAAATGTATTTCACGCCGGCAAATGCCGCTGTATACACAGATGGCAGAAACAAAAAATAAAGGATCTGAATCAAGGCACGAAGCCAAGTATGCAATTTTTTAATTTCTTTTGCTTTTAAATTATGTATATTCAACTTCTTCAAACTACTTTACCGCCTGTTCTAATGCCTGTTCTGCTGCATTTTTAATTCCTGTCGAACTGAACGTTGCTCCGCTGATCGTATCAACTTCTGCACTCTGCGCCTCTATGATCTTTGGAATGATATCTTCCGCCATTGCAAGATATGCACTGTCTTCCTTCTCGGCGGAAGTCACTTCTACCGCTTCGATCTTTCCATTTTTTACGGTAACTTCTACCGCAACCATTCCGCCAAATCCATCCGCTTCTCCGGTATATGTCCCGTCTTTATAAGAACCATTTTTTGACTCCTGATCTTCTAGACTTTCCACATTTTCGATTTTGGCATTCAGCT
>ERZ773107.2012-NODE-2012-length-16397-cov-7.651940_pt1 | contig 16397 bp, 12 predicted proteins | sample MGYA00580571_ERZ773107 | MGnify/ENA primary metagenome ERZ773107 (study PRJEB29015, sample SAMEA2737843) | human gut metagenome | biome: human gut; feature: human-associated habitat; material: faeces | place: China | collected 2012 ... | reverse complement strand
GGCGGCAGTTTCCAAATCGACGGATAATTCAAAGTCCCGCTGTTCATCAACGAGGGCGACCGCATCCAAATCGACACCCGCACGGGCGAATATCTGGGCCGCGCAAAGGGCTAAGACCACAGGAACTTTATCCGCAGCTTGAAAGGAGACACCACTATGACACTTTCTGAAAAATCCGCTTATCTCAAAGGCCTGATGGACGGCCTGAAGCTCGACACCGACAAGAACGAAGGCAAGCTGATCGCGGCGATCATCGACATGCTCTCTGACGTGGCGGAGAATGTGGCGGATCTGGAGGATGTGGTCGACTGCATCTCCGACGAACTGGACTGCATCGAAGAGGATCTCGACAACATCGACGAGTATCTGCTGGATGATGAGGACGACGACGAAGACGAGGACGACGAGGATTACGAGGACGATTTCGGCGACGAGGACGAGTTTGACTTCGGCGACGAGACGCTCTACGAGGTCAAGTGCCCCACCTGCGGTGAGGTCATCACGATTGACGAGGAGATGCTCGACGAAGGCTCGACCAAGTGCCCGAACTGCGGCGAAGAGCTGGAGTTCGACATGGACGAGGACGAAGAGTCTGACGACGAATAAGAAATGACAAAGACCTGCCCCATCCGTTGGATGGGGCAGGTCTTTTGCGTTTTTTGCTCCTTTCCGCTGCGGCGGCAGGGAAGGGCCAATGAAGGTATCGCCCACCTGCAAATAGCCGCCCCCTCGTCGAGGGAGCGGCATTTCATTTCGCTTAAACGTTGAACAGGAAGTTGACGACGTCACCGTCGTGCATGACATACTCCTTGCCCTCACTGCGGAGCAGACCCTTGGCCTTGGCGTTCGCCAGCGTGCCGCAGGCTTTGAGGTCGTCAAACGCGATGACCTCCGCACGGATGAAGCCGCGCTCGAAGTCGGAATGGATCTTGCCCGCGGCCTGCGGGGCCTTGGTGCCGCGCTTGATGGTCCATGCGCGGCATTCCTTCTTGCCGTCCGTCAGGAAGCTGATGAGGCCCAGCAGCTCATAGCTGGCCTTGATGAGCTTGTCCAGACCGGTGGACTCGATGCCCATTTCCTGCAGGAACGCAATTTTTTCCTCCTGCGTGGAACCGGCAATGTCCTCCTCGGTCTTGGCGCAGATGGGGATAGCCTGCGCGTTTTCCTCCTTGGCGCGGGCGGCAACCAGCGGGTAGTAGGGGTTCTCGTCCAGACCGCCCAGCAGGTCATCTTCGCCCACATTGCAGGCGTAAATCACCGGCTTGGCGGAGAGCAGACCCAGTTCCTTGCGGGTGGCCTTCACGGCGTCATCGCTCTCGTCAAAGGCAAAGCTGCGGGCGGGCTTGCCACCCTCCAGCCACGCGGCAAGGTCAGCCAGCCATGCGGCCTCGGCTGCGGCGGCCTTGTTGCCGGTCTTGGCGGCCTTCTGCTGGCGGCCCAGACGGTTGCTGACAACCTCCAGATCGGCCAGAATCAACTCCAGATCAATGGCGTCAATGTCGCGGATGGGGTCAACACTCTCCGGCTTGTTGACGTCCTCGACTACGTGGATGATGTTGTCATCATCAAAGCAGCGCACCACATGGACGATGGCGTCGCACTCGCGGATGTGACCAAGGAATTTGTTGCCCAAACCCGCACCCTGGCTGGCACCCTTGACCAGACCGGCAATGTCCACAAACTCTACGATAGCAGGCGTTTTCTTGTCCGTCTGCCAGATTTCAGCCAGCTTGTCCAGCCGCGCATCGGGCACCGGCACAATGCCGGAGTTCGGCTCAATGGTGCAGAAGGGGTAGTTCGCCGCCTGCGCGTTCTGCGTGCTGGTCAGCGCATTGAATAAGGTCGATTTTCCCACGTTGGGTAGACCTACGATACCAAGTTTCATCTTGACAGGACTCCTTACATTTTATGGCTCTGTGCCTGTTCCGGCATAATGACCCAATATAAAATCAATATACCATATTTCGTGCAGATTTTCAAGCCTGCTGCGGAGAAGCCGGGGCGGAGGGCGCCACGGCAGAAATTTTTGTGCAAACGGCGGCATCTGTTCTTTTTTTGTCCACAATTATGCGCTATAATATCTATAAATAATACCGCCTTGCGGCGTAGGGAGGAAAAACAAGATGGCAAACGAGAAGATTCTGGTCGTCGATGACGATAAAAATATCTGCGAACTGCTCCGCCTGTATCTGGTAAAGGAAGGCTACAATGTGACGATGGTTCACGACGGCGCGGCGGCGCTGACGGAGTTTGACAAGCTGCACCCGGATCTGGTGCTGCTGGACGTTATGATGCCGGTGATGGACGGCTGGGAGGCCTGCCGCAAAATCCGCAGCAAGGACAACACCCCCATCATTATGCTGACCGCAAAGGGTGAGACCTATGACAAGGTGCTGGGCCTTGAACTGGGCGCGGATGACTACATCGTCAAGCCCTTTGACGCCAAGGAGGTCACGGCCCGCATCAAGGCCGTGCTGCGCCGTTCCTCCGCCAAGGAGGAGGAAAACAAGGGCGTATATGACTTTGACAACCTGCATCTGGATATGAACCGCTATGAGCTCAAGGTCAAGGGCAAGGTGGTCGAGGCACCGCCCAAGGAGCTGGAACTGCTGGCCTGCCTGGCCGGTCACCCCAACCGCGTTTACACCCGCGACCAGCTGCTGGACGAGGTCTGGGGCTTTGAGTATTACGGTGATTCCCGCACGATTGACGTCCACGTCAAGCGCCTGCGTGAAAAGCTGGAAGGCGCATCCGAGCAGTGGAGCCTGAAAACCGTCTGGGGCGTGGGCTATAAGTTTGAGGTCAAGGAATGAACCGCCGCGACACGATAAGCCGCGAATTTTTTGCCACGATTGCCGCCGTGCTGGTGCTGGGGCTCAGCGTGATGTGCGCGATACAGACGGCGCTGTCCGCGGCGTACTTCATCAGTGAGCGCAGAAGCTCGCTGACCGATGTGCTCAACGGTGCGGCAGCTCTGAGCGAGCGTTTTGCCGACGAGGGCTCCATCGTCACAAAGCCCTTGCAGGGGGACGACATTCTGGAACGCGCCCACAGCGGGTACGAGCTGTTCAACACGGCGTCCGGCGCGCTGGTCTTTATCGCCGATGAAAACGGCCAGATTCTGCTGCACACGGGGGATGATGCCTTCACCGGCGAAAATGTCCCCCTTGCGTACATAGACCGGATGAACGAGGGCGATATCTTCGTCACCGGCACGCTGGACGGCGTCTACAGCGCCAAATACTATACGGCCGGGCGGTGCATCACCGTGGGCGGGCAGAAAGGCTATCTGTTTGCCGCCAGCCCGATGACAGCACTGGGCGGCTATATGCGGGATATGCTGGCCATGTTCAGCATTTCGGCTGTGGTGATTCTGGTTCTGTGCAGCATCCTGTGCTGGGTGCTGGCCCGGCGCATCACCGGCCCCATTGAGGATATCAGCGAGGCAGCCCGGCGGCTGGGCAGCGGGGACTTTACGGCCCGCGCCCCGGTGGACGGCTGTGTGGAACTGGCAGATTTTGCCACCACCTTTAACAATATGGCGGCGCGGCTGCAGACCATTGACAACTCCCGCGGGCAGTTTATGGGCAACATTGCCCACGAGCTGCGCACCCCGATGACCACCATCAAGGGCTTTATTGATGGTATGCTGGACGGCACCATCCCGCCCGAGGAGACAAAGCACTACCTTGGCATTGTCTCGCAGGAGACGGGCCGATTGGCGCGGCTGGTGCAGAATATGCTGGATATCACCAAGCTGGAGGCGGGCGAGGTGCCCATCCACGCCCAGACCTACGATTTGTGGAAAACCGTCACCGATGTGGTGCTCAGCGATGAACAGCGCATTGAGGACGGCAAGATTGACATTCAGGGGCTGGGCGGAGACCCGCTTCTGATTTATGCGGACCCGGACTTTGTGCATCAGGTTGTGTACAATATTGTGGACAACGCCATCAAATTCACCCCGGCGGGCGGCACTATCAGCTTTGCCGCCGAGCGCCGCGACAATATGGTGGAGGTGCGCATCGAGAACACCGGTGCAGGCATCGCCCCCGAGGCCCTGCCCTTTGTCTTTGAGCGCTTTTATAAAGAGGACCGTTCCCGCGGTATGAACACCCGCGGCAGCGGTCTGGGGCTGCACATCTGCAAAATCCTCATCAATCTTTCCGGCGGCCAGATTCACGCCGAGAGCGAGGAAGGCAAATGGTGCCGGTTTGTATTCACCCTGCCGGTCGGACAGTGAGAGATTACGATTTATGAATGAACGTAGGGGGCGGCGTCCTCGACGCCCCGCAGGCAGAGCATAGCTATAAAAATAGGCGGACGCAGAACGCGCCCGCCTTTTTTGCGGGATTTTTGATTTTCTGTAAGATTTCCCTTCTCAACCCGGTCTATATTGTCAGAACCGCAAAAAAGGAGGAACCCTCAATGAAAGACCGGGAATTGACCCGATTGCTGCAAACGCGGCCGGAGGAGGGGCTGGAGGCAGCCATGCTGGACTATGCGCCGCTGGTCAAGGCGGTGCTGAACCGCATCCTGCCCCAGAACCCCTGCGACCGCGAGGAATGTATGGCGGACGTGTTTGTCTCGCTCTGGCGCAACGCCGCCAAGCTGGAGCAGACCGGCACGCCGCTGCGCCCCTGGCTGGTTGTCACGGCACGCAACCGCGGCATTGACTGCTACAACACCCTGCGCCGCCGCGCAGAGACCACACTCGACGAGGGCCTTGCCGAAACGCTGGGTGAGCTGGCAGAATTTGACCGCGCCACCGCCGACGCGGCAGACCTTGTCGGGGCGCTGGTAGCCGCCATGCAGCCGCCGGACCGCGACATCTTCCTGCGCAAATACTATCTGCTGCAATCCGGCAAGGAGATTGCCGCCGCGCTGCATATGAGCGTGGAAAGCGTCAACACACGTTTAAGCCGCGGCCGCGATAAGCTGCGCCGCGAACTGACCGAGAAGGGAGTGCACACCCATGCGTAAAGATTATTTTGATACCGACCTTTTGCATACTCTGGACGAGCAGCCTCTGCCCGCCAAACCGCTGAGCGATGCGGAATTTGACCGCGTGCTGGCCGCCGCCTGTGATAAGCTGCCCAAGGCTGTGCCCGCGAAAAAGAAGTATTTCCACTGGGGACGTGCGGCGGCAGCTGCCGCGGCCTGCGCAGTGGTGGCGCTGGGCAGCGTGAACCTTGCGGTTCCCGCCGTGGCCGAGCAGCTGCCCATGGTGGGCAGCCTGTTCAGCTGGCTGAACCGCGGCGGGCAGGAGGACTACACCTCGCTGCACAGTGAGCAGCTGAACAAATACGCCGAGACGGTGGAAGCCACTGCCGAGAGCGCCGACACCCCCTACACCCTGACGCTGGGGCAGGTGTTTAACGATGGCAACTGGCTGCGCATCAGCCTGATGCTGACTGCCGAGGATGATAGTCTGGCCGGGTTCAACGCCATCGGCCCCAGCGAGGACGCCGTAGAAAAGGCACTGCAGAACGGCGGCGGGCAGTACGGCACGCTGGTGCTGGATAACGGCATGGAATTGAACGGCGCTGTTTCCTTTGAAAAACGCGATGACCGCACCTTCGTGACTGGCATCAATTATGAGCTGTTCCTTGCGCACGATGATTTGGCCGGGCACACGGCCACGCTGACGCTGTCCGACCTCGTGGCCTGCAACAAGAGTATTCTCGAAACCGATGGCCAGAGCTATTGGCACTATGACTACGCAGACCAGACCCCGCTGCCCGGCAGCTACACGCTGACGTTTACGATCCCGGAAGTCAGCGATGCGGGCGTGCGCACGGTGGATACACCCATGGAACAAAACGGCATCACCCTGCAAAGCGTCACGGCCACGCCCGCCGCGACCAAAGTGCTGCTGAGCTTCCCGGCGGAACAGCATTGGGTGAATGTGAGGCTGTTCACCGAGGATGGCACGGAGCTGGGGCACGAGCGCGGCGCTGGCGGCTGGTGGACGGACGGCGCATGGACGGCCGACCCGGCGGACTTCGACCACCCGGAACAATGCACCAAGGCCAGCTATGACTACTTTGATGCCGTGCCCGAAAACTGCCACAGCCTGACGGTAAAGGTCTACGATTTTGACACCGATGCGGAACTGACGACCTTTACCGTGGAGCTGCCGTGAGCTTTCCCACTTGAATGGCTGTAGGGGCCGGGCATACCCGGCCCGCGGCCTTGCGGTCAGCACCCGCTGCCGGGAAAACTGTAGGGCGGCATACCCTCATGCCGCCGCCAACCGCGCCATCTGACCCGTTTACGGTACGGCCACGCGGACGCCCACGGCGGGGTGAGGGCACCCCGCCCTACGTATGCGAGATAAACGGCGCGCCTGCCGTATTGCTGCAGGGCCGGGCATACCCGGCCCCTACACCTCTACAAGGAAAAATGAAAACATGAACATTATCGAAATCACAGATTTGAACGCCCCGGAGCTGGCGGCGTATACCAAGCTGACCGAATCCCAGCTGCGCAATAAGCTGGAGCCCGAGAAGGGCATCTTCATTGCCGAAAGCCCCAAGGTCATCGGCACGGCGCTGAACGCCGGATGCGAGCCGCTGTCTTTTTTGATGGAGCGCCGCCAGATTGACGGCCCCGCAGCGGGCGTGCTGGCCCGCTGCCCGGATGCGGTGGTTTACACGGCAGACCGGCAGATTTTGCAGGCGCTGACCGGCTACGCGCTGACCCGCGGCGTGCTCTGCGCCATGCGCCGCCCCAAGCTGCACACGGTGGAGGAGCTGTGCCGGAACGCCAGCCGCGTGGCCGTGCTGGAGGGGATCGTGGACTCCACCAACATCGGGGCCATCTTCCGCGGGGCGGCGGCGCTGGGTATAGATGCCGTGCTGCTCTCGCCCTCCTGCTGTGACCCGCTCTGCCGCCGCGCCGTCCGCGTCAGCATGGGCACGGTGTTTCAAGTGCCGTGGGCCACGCTGGGCAGCAGCCCCGCCGACTGGCCGGAGGCCGGTATGGCCCGCCTGCACGCGCTGGGCTTCAAAACCGCCGCCATGGCGCTGGACAGCCGCGCCGTCAGCATAGATGACCCGGCCCTGCGCGCCGAGGAAAGGCTGGCCATTGTGCTGGGCACCGAGGGGGACGGCCTTGCCCAAAATACGATTGCCCACTGCGACTACACCGTGATGATTCCGATGCAGCACGGTGTGGATTCCCTCAATGTGGCCGCCGCCGGTGCGGTGGCTTTCTGGGAGCTGCGCAAGCGGTGAGCAGCAAAGCCTGCTCCCTGCGTCTGAACCGGAAACGGCGTTTTGCGGGAAACACGGCGGGGTGGGGTCACCCCGCCCTACGGATAGCCCAAAATCATTGCATGGTAGGGGCGGGCATAGCCGCCCGTCTTCCATCGTCAAATTGCCACAAAAAAATGACAAAAGTTTTACACCCTGTTGACCGAAAGGTCAGCGGGGTGTGTTGTTTTTGTCCGGCGAGAATGTTACAATATTTGTACAAGCGCGCACAATGCGTGCAATAACAAAACGGAGGTTTTCTCCTATGGGCTTCCTGAAAAAATTCACAAAGCAGGAAATCAGCTGGATGATGTATGACTGGGCCAACAGCGCCCACTCGGTCATTGTGGTGACGATCCTGCCCATCTTCTTTGACACGGTGGCGGGCTATACGGCGGACAGCGTCTCCAGTATGTCCACATGGGGCTTTGCCACCAGCCTTGCCATGGCGATTGTCGCACTCAGCGCGCCGTTCTTGGGCGTGTTTGGCGATATCCGCGGTATGCGCAAAAAGCTGTTCACGGCGTTTTTGCTGCTGGGCGTGGCCTCGGTGGCCGGGCTGGCCTTCACCCCGCTGATGGACTTTACCTCCTCGCCCGCCGCCGCGGGCAAGGTCGCGGCCATGGTGCTGGTGCTCTACATTTTGAGCACCATCGGCTTTGACGCGTCCTGCATCTACTATGACGCCTTCCTGACCGACGTCACAACCGAGGAACGGATGGACTCGGTCTCCACACTGGGCTACGGCCTTGGCTATATCGGCGGCTCTACGATTCCGCTGCTCATCTTCCTGATTATGAACGCGGTCGGCGTGCCGATGCTGACCAGTCTGGCCATCATCTTTGCCATTACCGCGGTGTGGTGGCTGGTGTTCAGCCTGCCGCTGCTGAAAAACTGCGAGCAGACCACCGGCAAGCCCTATGAAAAGGGCGATGTCGGCGCCAGCATCAAGAGCGTGTTCACCACGCTGAAGGAAATCGGCGCCGATAAGCCGATGCTTATCTACATTCTTTCGTACTTTTTCTACATTGACGGCGTGCATACTATCATCAGTATGTCCACCAGCTACGGCGCCAACCTGGGGCTGGACTCGGCCGGTATGCTGCTGGCGCTGCTGCTGGTTCAGGTGCTGGGCCTGCCGTTCTGCCTGCTGTATATGAAGCTGGCGGAGAAGTTCGGCGCCCGCACAATGGTGGGCGTGGGCATCTGCGTCTATATGTTCATCTGCATTTTCGCCTTCTTTATGAACAGCCTGTGGCAGTTCTGGATGCTGGCCGTGCTCTGCGCAACCAGCCAGGGCGGTATTCAGGCGCTCAGCCGTTCGATGTTCGGCAAGCTCATCCCGGACAAAGCCCGCAGCGGCGAGTTCTTCGGCTTCTTTGATATTTTCGGCAAGTTCTCGTCCATTATGGGCCCGGCGCTGGTCGGCTTTGTCAGCGCCTTTATGGCCAACAAGCTGCTGGCGAAGCAGGGCCTGACCGCCGCCACCGCCACCGCAGAGCAGCTGGACGCCATCAACAAGGCCGCCGGTCCCTACGGCATTTTGTCCATCATCCTGATTATTATTGTCGGTGCAGTGCTGTATTTTGGCGTGCTGCCGAAAGTGATGACGAAGGACGAGAGGAAGATTTGAAGCGTGCAGCTGTGCAAATTTGACATTTTCCCTTCCCCGCGGTACAATACCTTCGACGCTGATACGAAAGGGGATTCCCAGATGCCGGAAGGCTATACCCATGTGCGCACCGCAAAAAAGGCGGCGGAGGCCATTCATTATAAGCTTCAGTGCCCGGCGGCGTTTGCAGCCGGGGCCAATGGGCCGGACAGCTTTTTCTGCTTTGAGGTCTGGAAAAAGCGCGCCAAGCGCCGGTATGACCTACCCGGCCTCGGCAACCGTATGCACGAGGAAAAGACAGGCGCATTCCTGCGCAGCCTTTGCGCCAATGTCAAGACCCGCCCGCAGGTGGAGTATGCGCTGGGCTTTCTGAGCCATTACGCCGCGGATACCGTTGTGCATCCGTTTGTCTGCGCCATGTGTGAGCCGGGGCAGCCTTACGCAGGCAAGGGCGGCCACGGCTATCTGGAAATTGCGCTTGACTCGACCCTCCATGCCGAGGACACCGGCGCGGCGCTGGTGCCGGTGGAGGACGTCAGCCCCTTGCCCACCGGCGAGGAACTGGCCGACATCACGGCGCTGCTGCACACCTGCCTGCTGGAAACCTACGGCGAGGACATCCCGGTGGAATATCTGGCCGATGCGTTCTGGCACACCTACAAGCTGCGCGGCATTTTCCCCAGCAGGCACGGCGTGCGCCGGGCGTTCTTCTGGCTGGTAGAGCCGCTGTTCGGCGGGCGCGGGTTCATCACGGGCCACGTCTCGCCCCGGCAGCTGGACAAGCGCCTGCCGGATGCGTGGACAGACCCCTTCACCGGGGAACAGCATGACGGCGGCCTGTTTGCGCTGCTGCCCAAGGCGGTGTTCCGCAGTGAGCAGTTTATGGGCGCGGCGCTGCTGTACTGGATGCAGAAGCTGCCCCCCGCCGAGTTTGCCGAAAAAATCGGCAGTATGAGCTACACGCAGGGCATTGCCACCGCGCAAAGCGACCCTGACACAACCAAAACAACCGAAAAGGAGACCACTGTATGATTCGCATTACTATGCAGAACGGCAAGACCATCGACATTGAACTGGACCACAACGCAGCGCCCATCACCTGCGAAAACTTTGAGAAGCTGGTCAAGGACGGCTTCTACAACGGCCTGACCTTCCACCGCATCATCCCCGGCTTTATGATTCAGGGCGGCGACCCGCAGGGCACCGGTATGGGCGGCCCCGGCTGGCACATCAAGGGTGAGTTCCTGCAGAACGGTGTGGCCAACCCCATCAAGCACACCCGCGGCGTTATCAGCATGGCCCGCGCTATGGACCCCAACTCCGCCGGCAGCCAGTTCTTCATTATGCACCAGGATGCGCCGCATCTGGATGGCAGCTATGCAGCCTTCGGCCATGTTGTGAACGGCATTGAGGTTGTGGACGAGATTGCCGCCGTTGCCACCGACTGGAATGACAAGCCCCGCACCCCCGTGGTGATGGAAAAGGTTGAAATCATCTGATAGCAGATACAGCAAAAGCGCAGCCAGAAGCGGCTGCGCTTTTTTCGTTTTCGCCCCGCGGGGCGAAAACTCCACCAAATTTATTATTTATTATTTTTTATTTCTTATTTATCACAGAATCGTTCCGCCGCCCACAACCACGTCACCGTCATACAGCACAACGGCCTGGCCGCGGGTGATGGCGCGCTGTGGCTCGTCAAATACCACTTTGACAAGGCCGCTGTCCAGCGGGTAGACGGTGGCGGGCTGCTCGGTCTGGCGGTAGCGGGCCTTCGCCTTGACGCGCATCGGTTCGGTCAGCTCTGGAATCGAAATCCAGTTGAAATCCCCGGCCACCAGCGTGGTGGTGAACAGCGCGCTCTCCGGGCCGACCGTGACGGTGTTGTGCTCCATATCCTTGCCGCAGACATAGACCGGCGCACCCAGTGCCAGCCCCAGCCCCTTGCGCTGGCCGCAGGTGTAGCGCACAGCGCCGTGGTGGCGGCCGACCACCTTGCCGTTCACGTCCAGAAAATCGCCGTCTGGGTAATATTTGCCGGTGTAGCGCTCCATAAAGCCGACATAGTCACCGTCCGGCACAAAGCAGATGTCCTGGCTGTCATGCTTGCGGGCGTTGCAGAAGCCCTGTGCCTCGGCAATTTTGCGGATAGAAGGCTTGTCCATACTGCCCAGCGGGAACTTGGTGTGAGCCAGCTGGTCCTGCGTCAGCACGTACAGCACGTAGCTCTGGTCCTTGTCGGCGTAGAGCGCCTTTTTCAGCAGCCAACGGCCGGTTTCAGGGTCCTGCTCAATGCGGGCGTAGTGGCCGGTCACAACGTAGTCCAGCCCATGCTCGCGGGCAAAATCCAGCATTTTGTCAAATTTCATCGTGTGGTTGCAGTCGATGCAGGGGTTGGGCGTGCCGCCCGCCTCATAGGTGGCGATGAACTTGCCAATGACCTTCTCGCGGAATTCCTCGGTGTAGTTGACCACCTCAAAGGGAATGTCCAGCTGGAACGCCACCTCGGCGGCGTCCTCCACATCCTTGGCCGAGCAGCAGGTGTGGAACCCGCTCTGGCCTAAATCCTCGTTCTGGTACAGGCGCATGGTGGCACCCATGCAGCGGTAGCCCGCCTGCTTCATCAGGTAAGCGGCAACGGTGCTGTCCACGCCGCCACTCATGGCAATCAATGCGCCGGGGGTATTGTCCATAGGAAATCTCCTTACGGCAACACCGCACAATTCCCGCCTAACGGCTTAAGCACCGCTGCCGCAGCTGCGAAGCACAATCTGCGTTGCAAAAATGCTCGATAATACATACCAGTATTATCTGCGCTTTTTGCTTAGCAGCTTGCACTTCTCGCTCGCTGCATCGGCACTTAGAATTGTGCGGTATTGCCTTAAGATTTATTATTGCTATGGAACACCCCCGGCCCCCTGCGGTGCCGAGGGTGTTTGCCTGTCAAAGAAGTGTTGCGCACTCTCTGGCCCCCTCTCTCGCAGAGGGGGGTTACCACCGCACTGTCGGTGCCCGCCGCCACGCGGCCCAGAAAATATTGGCCAGCAGCCAGCCGATGCCGGTGGCGGCGGCCACAGCGTTCAGGCCAAAGCGGGCAAACAAAAACCATGAAAGCACGACCCGCACGCGGTAAAGAGCTTTTTGAAGTTCATCCGCCCGCAGCTGCCCGCCGCCCCGCAAACCGCCCTATGAAAGCAAAGGAGACTGCACCTATGACGCCTTTGGAGGCACTCAAACGCTATTTTGGCTATGACTCGTTCCGCCCCGGGCAGGCCGACATTGTGGACGCCCTTCTGGCCGGGCAGGACGTGCTGGCCGTTATGCCCACCGGCGCGGGCAAATCGCTCTGCTACCAGATACCCGCCCTGCTGTTGCCGGGGGTCACACTGGTGGTCTCGCCGCTGATTTCCCTGATGCAGGACCAGGTCAAGGCGCTGAGCACGGCGGGCGTGCCCGCGGCGTTCATCAACTCCACCCTGACCGAGCGCCAGATTGCCCTTGCGCTGCAGCGCGCCGCCGAGGGCAGCTATAAAATCATCTACGTGGCGCCAGAGCGCCTTGAAACCGCGGTGTTCCGCGATTTTGCCGCCGGTGCGGAAATTTCGATGGTCACGGTCGATGAGGCGCACTGTATCAGCCAGTGGGGGCAGGATTTCCGCCCCAGCTATGTAAAAATTCTGGATTTCGTGGCCGGTCTGCCCCGGCGACCTATCCTGTCGGCCTTCACGGCCACCGCCACGCGGGAGGTGCAGGAGGACATCCGCTGCACACTGCGCCTGCAAAACCCCAAGCTGCTGGTAACCGGCTTTGACCGCCCCAACCTGTTTTTTGCGGTGGAGCACACCCGCCACAAGGATGACTACGTCATCCAGTATCTGCGTGAGCACCCCGGCGAAAGCGGCATAATCTACTGTGCAACGCGCAAAAACGTGGACAAGCTGCAGCAGCTGTTGGCGCAGTACGGCTTTGCCGTGACCAGCTACCACGCGGGTCTGCCTGCCGAAACGCGCCGCAAGAACCAGAACGATTTCATCTACGATGCCGCGCCGGTCATTGTGGCCACAAACGCCTTTGGCATGGGCATTGACAAGTCCAACGTGCGGTTTGTGCTGCACTACAATATGCCCCAGAGTATGGAGAACTACTATCAGGAGGCGGGCCGCGCCGGGCGTGACGGACTGCCGTCCCAGTGCGTGCTGCTCTACTCCGCGCAGGATGTGGTCATCAACAAATTCCTGCTTGACCGCAAGGACTTTGCCGAGTGTGAGCCGGAGGATGCCGAGCTTTTGCACCAGCTCGATTTGCAGCGGCTGCAGACGATGGAGCGCTACTGCCAGACCACCGACTGCCTGCGGAACACCATCCTTACTTATTTTGGCGAGCACCCCACCGCCCCCTGCGGCAGCTGCGGAAACTGCAGCGGCGACTATGAGGAGGCTGATCTGACCGCCGAGGCCAAATGGATAATCAACTGTGTGGCCGAGCTGCGCGGGCGGTACGGCAAGGCGGTGGTGCTTGGCACGCTGCAGGGTGCCAACCGGGCGCGCCTGCGGGAACTCGGCGCTGATCGTATGAAGAGCTACGGCAAGCTGAAGGGCACCCCGCGGGAGACGCTGGACCGGCTGCTTGCCCAGCTGCTGAACGATGGATATTTGTTGCAGACCGAGGACCAGTACGCCGTGCTGCACCTTGGGGACATCACACCGCTGCAGCAGGGGGCACAGGTGCTGGTCAAGTTGCCGCCCCGCCACGAGCCCGAGCATACCCCCGCACCGAAGCCAAAGCGCAGCAGCATGATGGACGCCCTGACCGGCGCCGGGCTGGAGCTGTTTGCCCAGCTGCGCCAGCTGCGGTTCGACATTGCCCAGCGCGAGGGTCTGCCGCCCTACATCATCTTTGGCGACAAGTCCCTGGCCGATATGTGCCTGCGTGCGCCCCAGACGCAGGAGGATATGCTCAGCATCTACGGCATGGGCGAACGCAAGTACGAAAAGTACGCTGCGCCGTTCTTTGCCGCCATTTCCGCCTACTGCGCCGAACACCCCGGTGTTGCGCTGAGTCTGCCCCCTGCGCAGGAGCAGCCCGCCGCCCCCGCCGAAAAGCCGACCAAGAGCGGCAAGGCCCCGAAGGTGGACTTCTACCTGACGGCGGAGGACGCGAAGGAGTTCAACTATCAGGACAGCTATTCCGGCGCAGAGCTGAAGGCCGCACTGGTCGAGGCCGCCAGCACCCCCAACGTGAAGGCACCCACGATAAAGGCCATTGAGGAATGGCTCTACCATGAACGGCTGATTTCGATGGAGCGCTTCCCCAAAAAGGGCTTCTACTACGTGCCCACCCCGGCAGGCGTTGACGCGGGTCTGCGCAGTGCGGACCGCGTGACCGCCAGCGGTATGCCGTACTCGGTACTGGACTACACGCCGGACGCGCAGCGGCTGATTGTGGAGCACTTTATAAAAATGAAACCAGAAGAAAATTCGTCAACCTGACCGTTCCGCCTGGATTCTTTTGGTATATTCGTCGATTGTAAAGTTTTTGACACAATGTTAAAATGTTATAAGAGACTGTATGAGTATGGATAAGGAGTATGGAATGGAGAACGTAAAAATTCTGGAGGTCAAGCAGAGCATCTTTGCCTCCAACGATGAGCAGGCCGCCGCGTTGCGGGCCGACCTGAAGGAGAAAAAGATTTTCCTGCTGAACCTGATGAGTGCGCCGGGCTCCGGTAAGACCACCACGCTGCGCAAAACGATTGCCGCCCTCAAGGACAAGCTGCGCATCGGCGTGATGGAGGCGGACATCGACTCTGACGTGGACGCCAAGGCCATCGCCGAAACCGGTGCCAAGGCCATTCAACTGCACACCGGCGGTATGTGCCACCTTGACGCCGAGATGACCCGGCAAGGTCTGGAAGGTCTGGGCACCGGCGATGTGGATTTGGTTGTGCTGGAAAACGTTGGCAACCTTGTCTGCCCGGCCGAGTTTGACACCGGCGCTGTGAAAAACGCCATGATTCTCTCGGTGCCGGAGGGGCATGACAAGCCGCTGAAGTACCCGCTGATGTTCCAGGTCTGCGATGTGGTGCTTGTCAACAAAATTGACGTGCTGCCGTATTTTGATTTTGACATGGACAAATGCAGGGAGTATGTGGCCCTGCGCAACCCCAAGGCAAGGGTCATTCCCATCTGCGCCAAAACCGGCGAGGGCATCGACGAGTGGGCTCAATGGCTGAAGGAGCAGGTCAAGGCATGGCAGGCGTAAGCCCTGTCCTGTACGCAATATATAAAGAGGCATTCCCTATAAAAAGGAGCAAACTATGAGCAAAACCACCGCATTCCCGCTGGACGAGAGCAAGCTCCCCTTTTCTATTCCGAGGGATGAGCCGTTCCGCGAGAACATTGCCAAGCTGGGCCAGATGATTACCGACCGCATTCCCGCCAAAAAGCGCCCGCTGACCAAGGATGACCCCGAATACTGGGGCCTTGCCTCCATCGTGACCGACGAGATGGCCGAGGTTGCCCTGAAAATGAAGGTGCGCAAGCCCATGACCCTGCCCGAGCTGGTCAAGGTCACCGGCAAGCCCGCCGAGGAGCTGGAGCCCCTGCTGCAGCAGATGTCGGTTGTGGGCCTGCTGGAATACAACTGGGAGAACCCCCGCCACGAAAAGCAGTATGTGCTGCCGATGTTCGTGCCCGGCAGCGCCGAGTTCTTCAATATGAACAAGCAGCAGATTGCCGACCACCCCGAGGTGACCGCCTTCTTTGAGCGTATGACCTTCCTGCCGCTGGAAAACATCACCGCCATGGTGCCGCCGGGCGGCGCGGGCATTGGTATGCACGTTATCCCGGTGGAAAAGGCCATCGAGACCGAAAACCAGTCCGTGGACGTGGAGCATATCTCCCACTGGCTGAAAAAGTATGAGGGTAAGTATGCGGCCGGGCCGTGCTCCTGCCGTATGTCCCGCGCCGCCATGGGCGAGGGCTGCGGCGATGACCCCGACGATTGGTGCATCGGTGTCGGCGATATGGCCGACTATCTGGTCGAGACGAACAAGGGCCATTACGTAACCTATGAGCGCGTGATGGAGATTCTGAAAAAAGCCGAGGACAACGGCTTTGTGCACCAGATTACCAACATTGACGGTGAGAACAAGATTTTTGCCATCTGCAACTGCAACGTCAACGTTTGCAACGCGCTGCGCACCAGCCAGCTCTTCAACACCCCCAATATGAGCCGTTCGGCCTATGTGGCCAAGGTGGAGCCGGAAAACTGTGTAGCCTGCGGCCGCTGCGTGGAGTACTGCCCCGCGGGCGCGGTCAAACTGGGCCAGAAGCTCTGCACCAAGGAGGGCCGCGTGGTCTACCCGCGGCAGGAGCTGCCCGATGCCACCAAGTGGAGCCCCGAAAAGTGGAGCATTGACTACCGCGACAAGAACCGCATCAACTGCTATGACACCGGCACAGCCCCCTGCAAGACGGCCTGCCCCGCCCACATTGCGGTGCAGGGCTACCTGAAAATGGCCGCGCAGGGCC
>ERZ773107.1995-NODE-1995-length-16528-cov-6.522249_pt1 | contig 16528 bp, 8 predicted proteins | sample MGYA00580571_ERZ773107 | MGnify/ENA primary metagenome ERZ773107 (study PRJEB29015, sample SAMEA2737843) | human gut metagenome | biome: human gut; feature: human-associated habitat; material: faeces | place: China | collected 2012 ... | reverse complement strand
GAAAGCGTGTTATATCCTTCGACAGACTTCACCGCCTGTCTTGTATTCATCATTTTTTTTAACATCATCTATCTCCTGTAATTTATTGATCAATTTAACATTGGTAAAATCATTGTTTTATACCTCCTTGTTTCATAGCCTCTCGCATACCACCCTGCACCGTTTTTTATGGAATGCAATGCCATACGCTAAAATTTCACATCTGCCATTCTCCCTGAGTGCTTCATCGTATCTGCGATTTTTAATCTGCGCCATTGCATTTTCACATGCTTTGTCAAGACCGCTAATAGATGCCGCATGCTTTACCTCAATGATAATGCCTGCATCCGGATTCTCCGGTTCTATGAGAATATCACTATACCCGTCTCCCGACTCTCTGTTCGATTTTATCAGCCAGTCCGGGTTACTTCCCCGCAGCAAACCTAATAACAGTCCATGATAAAAGTTTTCTTTCTGTTCCTCACGCGCTTTTGTATCCAGCACACTGATCATCCTGCTCATGATAACATTCAACTGTTTCTGCAATCCTTCTGCATCCGCTTCCAAAATTGCCTTTGAAAACTCTGGCATTGATTCTTCTTTTGCAACAGAACGCTGAAACCATTCCTGTATTTGCAGAACAAATACCTCATGAACTTCCCTATTCGGAATAACCAGCTCGTAGACACCACTCTCTGGATTTCCTATATTCGTAAGATACCCTGTTGTAAATAAAACACTCCATACATTATCTATGCTGTTCTCAATTTCATCGTAGGTTAAATCCAGACGAATCCTTTTTGTTACCGATTCTCCGGCAACAAGCCGCTCTATTTCATCCTTCGTTGATTGATCTGCCTTATCCACGAAAAGTTTTACCAGATCATTTCCACTGCTATTGATCCAGAATGCACTTGGTTTTGCATTAGAATCTGTCAATAATTTTTTCACAAAATTAATGACATCCCACGGACAGTATATATCGGCGTTGCCAAAATGATATCCATCGTACCACTCTTTTATATCCGAATAACGATTTGTACAATGATAATATTTTAGCATCTGCATCACTTCTGCATCTGTGAATCCAAAACCTTCCTCATGCTCTATATCAACGATCGAATTAATCTCAAAATTATTAAGTCCGGTAAAAATGCTCTCCTTAGAAACACGTAAACACCCTGTGAGTACCGCAAACTGCAAAAATTCATTTGTCTTTAGCGCCTGCCCGAAAAGTCCCCTGATGAGCGAAACCATCTCCTGATAATACCCATTCTTAAAAGCCTTATCCAACGGAACATCATACTCATCAATAAGGATTACCACTTTCTGATCGTAGTGCAGATAAAGCAACTGTGAAAGCAGTCTTAAACTGTCAACAAGATTAACGTCCTCATTCAAAAGCATTTTTTCAAATTGTTTTCGATCTTCAACCGTCAGCTTATCACTTGTTTTCAGATAATAATGTCTCCGGACCTCGTTATTAATAATGGTCATAAGCATTTTCTGTGCATCTGCAAAATGAAGTCCCTCTACTCCCTTAAGCGATAAAAAAATAACAGGATACTTTCCCATGTATTCCACACACAGTTTTTCTTTTTCCGAAATATACAAGCCCTGAAAAAGCGATTTCTCTGCACCAATTTCAAAAAAGCTCTTTAGCATACTCATATTGAGTGTTTTGCCGAAACGGCGCGGTCTGGTAAAAAGAGTCACTTCACCCCAGCTTTGTAAAAGCTGCTCAATCAATTTTGTCTTATCCACATAATAAAAACCCGCTTCACGTATTTTTTTAAAATCATCTATTCCAACCGGTAATTTTAATGTATCATTCATGGAAGCCTCCAAAAAAAATCCGCTATACTATTTACATAGTATAACGGATTCCTACTAAAAAAACAATTCTCTTACTTTATTCCTGCCGGAATTCTTCCGGCACATCCTCATAAGTTTTCCATTTTTCCATGGCTTCTTCCAGTGACGTTCCCTCACTTACCGCGTGTTTTCTCACAGCATTGACAGCCTGGATCTCTTTCATTCTGGCTCCTGTTAAAGTGTAGCCTTTCATTGCCCAGAGTGTTGCAAGCCATGCGATCATCGGAACAATACAGAACAGAATCAGAACAACTCCATGCATTCCAGAAGAATATGGTGTCTTGCTGTCCGGTAATGTCTGGATACCGATCATTGCAACTGCTGCACCAACGATGGTAGATCCAAGAGAACTTACTAATTTATCTACAAGTGAGAACAATGTTCCCATAATACCTGGCACATACTGTCCGGAACGGTATGTCTCATAATCGGAACAGTCTGCAACCATCGGAATCGGCATATCTGCTGTTGCATAATATGCACCATAACCGATACCAAAGAATAACACAAATAACACCGTGTATACATTGATGGATCTCAGGCTTAAGTTAAATGCCGGAACCCCCTGCTTCCATAACAGTAACAATACTAAAACTCCAATGTACATGACCAGCGCAAGCATTGTATAGCGCACCAGTGAAGCTTTCTGTCCATGCTTCTGTGATGTTTTTACTGTCAAAAGGAAGAACGGAACAGAGAAAATATATCCGACGATCATCATCGGAAGATACAGTCCGCCGTAGTCTCCCATCATTGCTCCGTAAAGCATACAGAGTACTGTCATATTCGTTGCAATGGAGAAAGCGAGCTTGCATCCCGCTCCTGCGACCATAAGACGCTGCAGCTCTTTGTTTGCTTTTAAAATAGCAACATATTCTTTTAATTTTACTTTTTCCTGTTTATTGCCAACACCGAAAAATTCCGGTCTGTCTTTCTCCCAGATACCGATCACTGCAAGAAGTGTCAGCACTGCAGATACCACGATGGCAAGCGGGATCATAAAATCAAAAAAGTTTGCGCTGTTATAGCCGCCAAGACGGTCACCTAAGATCGGTGCCAGAAACTGTACAAGTCCCATACCGATCAGGCTGGCGATCGTATTAAAAATAGTAAACATCGGGCGCTGTTTCGGATCGTTTGTCAGACAAGTCTGTCCGGAACGGGTACAGGCTGTCTGGAATGTGTATCCGATAACATATAATGCATAAAATAACACAAAACATGCATAGCGCAGCCACTGCATGTCCGGTGCGATGATCCTCGTTCCAAAATACAGTAAAATGGAAGAAACGATCATGATCACATTTCCGATTACCATGTATGGACGGAATTTACCGAATTTTGAATTTGTCCGGTCGATCAAAGCTCCGATGATTGGATCCGTCACGGCATCAAAAAGACGCATAACGGTTACCATTGTCGTTGCAAACATAAGCGCAAGTCCTAACACTCCGTTTGCATAATATGCGATAAAATTCATGGTAAGAATATAATAAACATTTGTCGCACCATTGTTCATCGGGAACAGCACAAGCTGATACGGTTTTGCCCGGTTCATTCCGGCTGCCTGTGCAGTGGTTTTTTCTTTTTGATTACTCATTATTTCTTCTCCTTTGGAATATCCTGCTAAAATCTATACCCAGTTTTCACTCTTTTTCGCTTCTTTTTTCAGCTTATAATCCGGATTCTCTTTTTCTGTGTGATGAAGTACCATCGCATCCTTCACACTTCCGGCTACAGCTTCGATCTTATTCTCTTTTTCCATAGGAAGCTGGAAGGTAAAAATATGATTTCCGCTCTTCTGCTCGATCAGCTCTCCGTTATTGTATAAGGATACGACCGGCTGGTTTGTGTAAACTTTAATGGTCGTTGTATCCTCAGAACGGTCACTGCGGCGTGATCCACACAGATGTACAAATGGTTCGTCACTCCAATATGCTTTATATAAGAAGAAACTGTCTTTCTTTGTCTTGCGGTCAAATGTCACAAGTCCCTTATGGTTCATGCCCGGCTCGCCGCCCTGATTTCTAGCATCTGCCGCAAAATCAAACATATTCCACACATAAGTGCTCCACATAAATGGATGACGCTCGAAACATTTGATCATATACTCATGATATTTTGCCTGATATTCCTCAGTATGGTCTCCACGTCTCGGTCTTCTGCTGTGAAGGTTTGGCATACCTTCCGCGCCATACTCGGAATAACCGATCGGGCGGTTCGGGAATACAAGGTGGAAAAATCTTAAGAACAGATCATTTAAGAAAAATCCCGGTACATACCATCCCAGATATAAATTCCATCCAACCAGATCTGTGATGTGTGCAGAACGGTTAAATGGTCCGCACATTGCATAACATGCTAACGTTGTCAGTCTTGTCGGGTCCATCTTGTGGCAAAGATCATTTAACACATGATGATTGTCCAACATATCTTTTTTGTCCTTTGTACTGATGGTAATCTCATTGGATACGCCCCATACTACAATTGACGGATGATTGTAATTCTGAACGATCAGCTCTCTCATCTGGCTGATGGTGTTCTCTCTTCCGCCCGGCATATGTTCCGAAATGTATGGAATCTCTGCCCATACGACCATACCTCTCTCATCACAGAGATCATAAAAATACTGGTCATGCTGATAGTGTGCGAGACGAATCGTATTTGCCCCAAGTTCGCAGATCATATCCATATCTTCATCATGGTTTTTTGTTGAAATCGCATTTCCTAATGCTTTAAAATCCTGATGTCTGGAAACTCCGTGAAGTGGATAATGCTCTCCGTTTAAGAAAAATCCCTTCTTTGGATCTACCGAAAAAGTACGGATACCAAAACGGTTCGTGATCTCATCCTTCACTTCCCCATTTACGGTCAGCGTTGCAACTGCCGTATAAAGGTATGGATTTTTTCTTCCATGCCAGCGGATTGGATTCTGGATATTAAGATTTACGTCACATCCGTTCCCTTCTGCAACTACTTTTCCGTCCTGATCTTTGATCTGAACGTTTACCTGTGCTTCCTCTGTATTGGTAAATGTTTCGATATGAACATTCGCTTCGTTCTCTTTTACTTCCGGTGTGATCTTAATTCCGTTACTTCCGAGGTAATCTAAGTCAAAATGCTCTTTTGACACGATCAGGAAACGGACATCGCGGTAAATTCCGCCATAGAACGTAAAATCGGCTTTCTGCGGATATACTTTTCCATTGACGGAGTTGTCCACGGTCACTTCCAGTTTATTCCGGTCTTCTAAAACCTCTGTGATATTGATGCGGAATGTGGAATATCCGCCATCATGATGTGCAAGTTCTTTTCCGTTCACAGTCACATCACTGCTTGCATTTACACCAAGAAACTCCAGATATACTTCCTCTGCCTCCGGATCAAATTCCGGTTTTTCAAATGTTTTCTCATAGTGGCAGGTTCCTCTGTAGTAATCATTTCCTCCATCCTGTCCGTCTTTTGCATTCCATGTATGTGGCAAGTTCACCTGCTCTTGTCTGTTGTCAGGTCCAATGAAAAGCCACTGCTCCATCAGATTTTGAATTCGTCGCATATAACACATCCTTTTTATTATTTATGGTGCCTGTCACTTTGTATCGTTTCAGGCTATTTTTATATATTGTTCCAATTTCAATACATAAATAATAAATAAAATTCGTTAATTTTTCAACGAACCTGACTTAGTCGGTGCTTTTTGTGACGTAAGTGGTGTTCCTTTGTAAATACGAAACCGTCTATCCAAACTATATGTATAATTCAGACAGACGGTTGTTCTTTTACTTCACCGGGAGCAGCACTTCCAGATTGAAACAGTTCATCTCTGTGGATACTGAGATATCCCCCCCGTATTTCTCTGCAATGTGCCGGATACTCTTTAACCCAATCCCGTGATACTGCTTGTTTTTCTTCGTGGTCTTTGGCAGATCATTCTCATACTCCGGTGCCCGCTCGATTGGATTCGAAAAACGGATATATAAAAAATGCTGCTTTTCTGCGACACAGATATCGATAAACCGCATCTCTTTCTCTGAAAACTTTTCCACACACTCGATCGCATTGTCAATAGCATTTCCAAACAGTGCATAAATATCAATGGAATCCATAAAGAAAAGCTTCTTTCCATCGATCACACAGTGCATGGTAATATCTCTTGCCTCACAGATCAGGCTCTTCTCTGAGAGCAATGTATCCAGAATCTCATTTCCTGTTTTTACGATAGAGTCGTAAATGCGGATTGACTGTTCCAGTTCTTTTAAATTTTTCTCCCGTTCTGTCGGGTTTTCAATATGCCGCATTGCAGCCACCTGATACTTCAGATCGTGACATTTGCGGTCGATCACCTGCATCTGGTCTTTCGCGATCTCGTACTGCTTCTTCTGCTGGTACCACATGCGCTCCATCAGCGCATACTCCTGCTTTACTTCGCTTTTTTTGAAAAGCTCTGCCTGCAGATACAAAAAAGTCACGCAATATAACTGAACCAGAACCGCAAGATTTGATTCTCCACGGTTCTGGTAAAAATTGTAGTAAGAAAACAAGGATAAGAAAAGCACTGCTGCTGCTGAGAGTGTTCTTCTTGGTCCTGCCTGGTAAAATCCATTTCTCGGAAGCCAGCGGAACAGCGTGATGGACAATAGCAGATATACCGCTGCAAAAAACAGAAGTGAAAAGAGATATTGCAGCACCCGCGGCTGCTGCTCAATGGCAGAAACGCGATGTAGACTGTTCCAGATAATATTGATACAATGATATACAATGAGCGGCCAGACCGTACAATAAATCATTTCCCAGCTTATTTTTTTGCTGATCAGTCCAACAGCAATCATCGTGATCACAAAACGCATGAAAAACTCTGCGATCAGATGTTCCCCGATTGCCGGAATGAGCAGTCTTGCTGCAAGCATGACACACCAAGCCCCACAAAGTATCAGACCGTTTTTTATTTTTTTCTTTTCCATGACATGCAATGGCATGAGAAACAGATACACACATACCAGCAATAAAAAATCCTGAAAAATCATGATACCAAAATCACGAACCATTCTTAACTTCTCCCTACACTGCGGATGAGTGCCGTCATAAAGTTTTTCTTACTGCGGCGGCTGATCTGCAGTTCCTCTCCTTCTACGATCACCGTGTCATCCTTAATCTCTGCAACATGTGTCAGACCTACCAGACACCAGTTGCTACATTTTGCAAACAGCCCCTTTGGAAGCTCCTCTTCCACATTTTTCAAGCTTCCGCGCACCTCAAAATTGCCCTGTTTTGTGTGATAGCGCAACACATGATTCTGGATCTCCACATAAAAAATGTCTCTGGAATCAATCTTTTTGACGCCGGTTCCCGTCTGGATCATCACCGGTTTGCTTCCGCGGTTCTCCACCAGCTGCATGGCACGATCCATCTTATTGGCAAAATTCAGGTACTGGATCGGCTTTAAGACAAAGTCCAGTGCGCCCACTTCATATCCTTTGATTGCATAGTGCGCCATGTTCGTAATGAACATGATGACTACCTGGGCATCCCTTTTACGGATCTGCTCTGCCGCATCCATGCCGTTTGTTCCCGGCATCTCAATGTCCATCAGGATAATATCATAATCTCCGTTATAAACTGCCAGAAAATCATCCGCTTTCTCAAAAGGTGTCGCCTCAAATGCTGTATCACGTTCCTGTTCATATTGTTTTATATAAATAAAAAGTGTGTCACGATAACCCTGATCGTCTTCCACAATTGCTATCCTGTTCATGTCTGCTCCATCTTTATGAATCCTGCATTTTGGCAGTGTTCTTCACTACCTTCTTTTTTCCGTATCTCTTATTATAACAATTCACATTTGCAGTGTCTAGGTTTCGTATGCAAAAAGATTGATGAGCCCGCCAAAAGGTATTGGGCGACAGCAAAATCCCACCGGCAGATAGGATGTTCCTGTTCGCTTCGCTCACGAAGGAAATCATATCTGCCGGTGGGATTTTTCTATCTTGTTGTATCGTTGCTGCCATCATCTTCGAGGTCAAAATGTTTGACAAGCGCTTCGAGTGTTGCAGCCTGTGCAGCCAGCTCCTCTGATGTTGCAGAAGTCTCTTCTGCAGATGCAGAATTATCTTCCACTGCCTTGGAGATTTCTTCGATACCAAGTTTGATCTGCTCAATGTTTTGATTCTGCGTCTGGTTATTCTCTGCACTCTTCCCGATCATACCATTGACATTTTCAATTGCATCCAATACTTCCTGCATGGAAGCAACAACATTCGCTGCAAGTTCTGTTCCCCGTTCGATTTCCTGAATGGAAATTCCAATCAAATCTTTTGTATTATTTGCTGCCTTGGAACTTCCCTCTGCAAGTGATCCAATCTCAGAAGCAACAACTGCAAATCCTTTTCCTGCTTCCCCGGCCCTTGCCGCTTCAATCGAAGCATTCAGTGCCAACAGATTCGTCTGGTCTGCAATATCTTCAATTGTCTTGATGATGCTGACAACTTCATTGGAAGTCTCTGTGATCTTGTTCATTGCCTCTGTCATCTGATCCATCTGTGTTCTGCTGTCCTGCATCATCTTTGTGACACGAGCAGTCTCATCTGCTGATTTTAATGCATCGTCTGTATTCTCTTTTACCTGCTCAGATACAGAAACTGAAGTTGCGACAAGTTCTTCCACAGAAGCTGCCTGTGTGCTTGCACCCTCAGCAATATTCTGGGCTGCTCTCGAAAGATCATCTGCACCAGCCGAAACCTGTGCGGAACTGTTGATGATATTCTCGATCATTCCCTGTAATGATTCTGAGATATGCATCATTCCATCTTTTACTTTTGCAAAATCACCTGCATAATCGTATTTTAATGTAAATTTCAGTTTTCCATCGGATAAACGGTTCAGGACATACGCAATCTCATCAATATAATTAATGTATTCTTTTAACCGGTTTACGGTCTTCTGGATGGAATCTGCAAGTTCTCCAATCTCGTTCTCTGAAGAAACGTCGAGCGATACATCCAGATTACCCTCTGCCAGTTCCTGTGCCACCTCATTTAATGCAACGATCGGTTTTGTGATATTGCCTGCCAGACGTCTGATTGCCATAATGATAATGACAACTCCAACAATTACAAGCAGCAGTACAATAATGATACACTGGATCAGGCTTGCTAAATATTCGCTGGAAGGCATACAGCTTAACGTATAATAATCGGTCGTTCCGATTCTTCCGACATATCCATACTTGCTGCTTCCATCTGCTTTATACTTCACAGATGTTCCGTTCTGACTCTGAATTGCTTTCATCACGGAATCCGAAACGTTCAGCTCGGAAAGATTTTTCAACTGGTTATCTGAATTAGGATGATAAATAATGGTTCCATCCGATGTTACTAAAATAACAAATCCATTGTTTCCAATCTTATAAGCCGAAAGCAGTTCATCAATATGCTCAAGTGCGATATCCGCTCCTGCAACACCAATGATATTCTTGCCATTTTCATCATAAACCGGAGCTGCTGCACTTAAGATCAGATTTCCGGTACTCGCCTCCACATAAGCACTTGTCAGGATCGTACTGTTCGTCTCCACTGCACGATACCAGGTACGCTCTGTGATTTCAAAGCTGCTGTCACTTGTAAACCCGTCTGACTGTGTCGCCACATTAGCATCAATATCTCCAAGCCAGACTGCCTGAATGTTATCACTGTCTGCTGCTGCAATTTTCTCCATCTCGTGAAATACCGTCTGATAGTCTGCCGACTCTGTGATCTTATCTCCTGCTTTTGTCTCAGTAAGCAGTGTCCGCACATCTTTGTCAAGCGCCATCTGCTCCACAATGGTCATATACTCCTGAAAAAAGATTTCAAGCTGGTAAGATGCTGCCTTCGACTGCATCTCCAGATCATTCTTCTGTGCACTTAAGCTGACATTTCCAACCATAACTGCGACCACAACCGCAACCACCATAAAAATCGCAATCACAATGGTAAGAATACGGCTCTGGATTTCCTGCGCAATCCGCTTTTTCTTTGTTTTCATATCAAATCTCCTCTTTGGTTTTTCTGACATCTTCTCGAAATGTAACAATCTATTTTTATTATAATACTCTTTCTGCCAAAAGCAAACAAATTCGGGCATTTTCAGAAATTTTTCGTCAGTTTGTTTTCTCATCACTCCATAAATGCGACAGCGGCTGGAAGGTATATCCCATGTCCTCCCATCTTGTGAGCAGCTCATCTAAAATTTTACCATTGGTGGATGATGTATTATGTAACAATACAATTGCGCCCGGATGGATGCGTCCGATCAGTTTTCCATAAGCCTCCTCCTCTGTCGGCTGTGCATCCGCATTCCAGTCCACATAGGCGAGGCTCCAGAAAAAGGTCTTATACCCCAATTCTTTTGCCATCGCAAGATTCTCTGTACTGTATTTGCCCTGCGGTGGTCTGTAATACTTTGTCATCTCCTGTCCGGTCACTTCCTGAAACAAACTGCTGACTGCATCGAGCTCTTTCTGAAACGACTCTTTGTCCGAGATTGCCGACATATCCGGATGATGATAGGTGTGATTTCCCACCGTGTGTCCCTCTGTAACCATCCGTTTGACCAATTCCGGCGCACTCTCCAAAAAATGTCCCACGACAAAAAAAGTTCCCGGTGCATTGTGTTTCCCCAGTGCATCCAGAATTGCTCCTGTATTGCCATTCTCATAGCCGCAGTCAAATGTGAGATAGATCACCTTTTCCTCTTTACTTCCTATATAATAGGTATCATACTGCTTTAACTCATCCGCCGTGGCATTTCCGGTCGGCTGCAGTTCCTTTCCAGACTCGCCAAAGCCAAGTCCCCAGTTATCGACTGCCGCCTCGATGTGCATCGTCTCCTCTGTTTCCCTGTCAGACTGCCACTTTGCCACGACGGCTGCGCTTCCCCAGCCGAATAAAAACATCACTGCAAAAAGCAGCAGGCTGGAACGGTATTTTAATAAGAATGCTTTCATTTTCTGCTCCGCATATCTTCTCTTTTTATGTATACGAAGCCAGACGTTGTCCTATTCATTTTGTTTATAACCACAGCGAGGACACACACCAACGCCCTTATAGATGTAACCGCAACGGTAACAGCAAATCGTATCGTGTTTTTCCTTTGCAAGATAAGATTCTTTTCTGGAAAATGGTTTTTCCTGCAGATAGCGCACAAAATCTTCTAGCACCTTTGCAAATTTTTCCATCTCTCCATGCTCCACTGCCAGCGGAAGTTTTGTCTTACTTCCATTCTTCTGATACACATAAATGCCCCGGTTTAATAGTCCTGTAACAGCCTGGATAGACTCAATATCCATCACCGGAATGTAATAGGAAGTCATCCATGCGCTGTAGTAAAGGTTCTCCGGTGTCAGAAGAACCCCTTCTTTTCCTGACTCATCCTTTGATTTGTCTACCAGAAGCACCGGATACTCAAACTTTCCGATTCCGTTTGCAAAATTATCCACTGCTCCCTCAAAGACAGCTGTCTCCTCCGGTTCCGCCTGCTTCTGCCACACTCTTTTTGCCGGATAAAAATGACACCGTTTCGACTCTGTCACACCGGCTTCGTCAAATGCATTCAGCAATTTGCTGACTAAAAGCTCGCACTCATCCGTTTTAATCTTGGACATGCGCTGCTCCAGTTCTTTTAATGCATCAAATTTCAACTGAGGAAGGAAATCGCCATCCTCTAACTGCTTTGCTGCTTCGCTGGCATCCTCAAAATCCATCCTGCCGACATCTCCGCAGATTTCCTTTATTTTTTTCTCATCCATAGCACGAATCCTGTTCTCCACTTGTTCCGTGTACGGTCTGACAATATCCGGACTGATGCTTTCTTTTTTTATGTCATCCAGCAGAGAAACCAGTTCCTCTCTTGTTTTTCTTCCCGGCTGGTTGACAAGCCGCTGCACCTGCGTCAGACGCTTCAATTCCTCCTGGCGGGTCTGTCTGTCTCTCTCAGCATTTGTTGATGTGTCTGCACTGCCTGTTGATGCGGCATACTTTGATGCGTTTCCACTGTCTACTGATGAGCCGTATTTTGATGGAATTCTGCTGTCTGCCGGTGTTATATTTCCGGATGGATTCTTTCTTCCTGTTGTTGACGCATTTTCTGATGATTTTGTATTTTCAACCGATTCTGTCTTCTTTTGCGGGCTCCTCTCAAATGTCTGCTCTGCATTTCTTGCACGCCCTGTTTTTTCTTTTGCAGATTGCGTTTCCTCTACTGACGTACCGTTGGTTTTCTCTACCGTTTTTTTCTGTGTTTTGTCTATAACCTTTTCTGTGCTCTGCCGTGGATTTTCCTTACTGTTTTGGTTGTTTTCCCACACTGCGCCCTTATTTTCCTGCGTTTTTTCTCTTGCTTTTCCTGTAATTGCAGAGGAATCTTCTCTTAGTTTTTCCACAGTTGTTGTGGCATTTTCTTTTGCTTCTTCCAGATTTGCATGAGATATTCCACTTGATTTTCCCGCAGTTACAGGTGCGTTTTCCCTCGGTTTCTCCGAATCTCTTCCCGGCTTTCCAAATGTTCTCTCAGAGTTTCCATCCGATTTGTCTACATTTTTTTTCGTTTTGCCTGATTCTTCTGCATTACGTTCCAATTCTGTATCCAGCTCATCTTCCGCGGCTCTTTCCGTATCTGCTTCCTTCTCATCATCTGCGTCGCAATCCGCATCTGTTTCCATCTCATCCTCGCCGCGGATTGCTTGCTCCAAACGTCTTACACCCTCGTCCGAATAAAATCCTTCTTCCATTTTCCGCAGAGTGTGAAACAGTTCCTGCTCTGACACTTCCAGCAGATGCTCGATCAGTTCTGTAATTTCCTGTTCCTCATCCTGTAACGAAGATGCGTCTGCACGTTCCATCTCCATTGCCATTTTTTTGTCCACATACTCATTGTATTTTGTATTCACATTCCGTCCGGCAGTACGTCCCAAAAGTTCCTGATAATCCTCATAGGCAGCCTCATCCCGTTCAAAGTCCATTTTGTATACATCCCCATCCACCAACAGACGCTTTGGTCTTGGCGTATACATGCAACAGCACTTTTTACAACTGTAAACGCGGGCAATGCGGACTGCCCCCTCTTCTGTCTCAATCTGAAATTCCCTGCCTTCCGGGTAAACTGCCATGTAAAGCTGGCTTCCACACTTCGGGCACAGATATCCGGCCAGATAAAAGTTATTTCCGATCCGGTTCCGTCTCCGCTCTGCAAGCGTGGTATCCCGCATCAAAAAACTGCTCGCCGCCTTTTTCCAGACCAGCTTATGCCACAATCCCTGCAGCTCCTCTTCCTCCGGCAGTAAAACCTCCTCGGGTTCATCTGACAGCACTGCCTCGATTACGTCCTCATAGGTCAGACGGATTTTATTTTTATAGAAGCGGAAATGTTCCGGTCCATACTGCGATTCCACCTGAAATTCCCCAAGGATCTGCGCAAACAACCGGTTCAGCTGCACATAATCTTTGTCCACACGGAGTCCCTTGATATTTCCCCACTTTCCAAACGCATAAAGCACCATATTCAAAATATCCCGCACATTTGGGTGCTGCTCCACGGCAGCGATCATCTGCTCCTCTGCTTTCAGTTCAATAATATTCGTCACCACAAGCTTCGTATCAAAGTTGAAAAAAAGTGACCGCACGCTCCCCTGCAGAATCAGATAATCCCCAATCACAAAAAACATGCCGTTCCACTCCACAGGCACATCCATCATTTTGATCAGTTTCTGAAAGGTTAAATTCAATTCTTTATCCGCTTTTAAAACTATCATGTTATCCTCCGTTCTCTTGTGGTTATTATACCATGAACTTCAATTAAGTTTATAAAGTTTTTATATATTCTGTAAACACCTTATTTTTCTGCTTTCGCCCGTTCATTGTTAGCACTCATTTAAAAAGAGTGCTAATTTTCTATTGACTTTTGCAGACAAGGGTTATAAAATCCTAGATATAAGTTGAAATGCAATGATTCAGATATTTGATAAGTGCATTTTATAACAGAGTATAAAATAATTAGTTTTACTTATGGATAGAAAAAGGAGTGTTATATTATGGCTGAGAAACATGGAAATCTTTCAATCAACAGTGATAACCTTTTCCCGATCATCAAGAAATGGTTATATTCCGATCACGATATCTTCTATCGTGAATTGATCAGTAATGGCTGCGATGCCATCACAAAATTAAAAAAACTGGATATGATGGGCGAGTACGAATTACCTGCTGATTACAAACCACAGATTCAGGTTATTGTAAACCCGGACGAAAAAACGTTAAAATTCATTGATAACGGTCTTGGTATGACAGCTGATGAAGTAGAGGAATATATCAACCAGATTGCATTTTCCGGTGCTACTGATTTCATCGAAAAATACAAAGACAAGGCAAACGACGATCAGATCATCGGTCATTTCGGACTTGGTTTCTACTCTGCATTCATGGTAGCGGATCAGGTGACGATCGATACTTTATCTTATAAAAAAAATGCCACACCTGTCCACTGGGCATGTGACGGAGGCACAGAATTCGATATGACAGACGGCACAAAAGAAGGTGTCGGTACTGAGATCACTTTATACCTGAATGAAGACTGTCTCGAATTTGCAAACGAATACCGTGCAAGAGAAGTCATCGAGAAGTACTGCTCTTTCATGCCAACCCCAATTTTCTTATCTAAGGCAAATGCTGAGACAGAATATGAAACCATCGATGCAGCAGATAAGTTAGATACTGATACCGTTGTGGAAGAAATCCACGAGGAAGCAAAAACAGAGGAAAAAGAAAATGAAAACGGTGAAAAAGAAGTCGTTGAAGTTTCCCCTGCAAAAGAAAAATTAAAAATTGTAAAACGTCCGGTTCCATTGAACGATACCAACCCATTGTGGGCAAAGAATCCAAAAGACTGCACAGACGAAGAATACAAGGAATTTTACCGCAAAGTATTCTTAGACTACAAAGAGCCTCTGTTCTGGATCCACCTGAACATGGACTATCCGTTCAACCTCAAAGGTATCCTCTACTTCCCGCGTATCAACACCGAGTACGATTCCATCGAGGGAACCATCAAGCTGTACAACAACCAGGTATTTATTGCCGACAACATCAAAGAAGTCATTCCGGAATACCTGATGCTCTTAAAAGGCGTCATCGACTGCCCGGATCTGCCGCTGAACGTATCCCGAAGCGCACTGCAGAACGACGGATTTGTCAAGAAGATCTCCGAGTACATCTCCAAGAAATTCGCTGACAAGCTCTCCGGCATGTGCAAAACCGACCGTGAGAATTACGAGAAATACTGGGATGATATCAACCCATTCATCAAATACGGATGCATCAAGGACGAGAAATTCTCCAAGAAGATGATGGACTATATTCTGTTCAAGAACATCGACGGAAAATATCTGACTCTTGAGGACTGCATCAACGAGAATAAGAAAGAAGAAGCTCCTGCAGAGAACACCGAGGAGAAGGCTGAAACTACGGAGAATACCGAAAATACGGAAAACGCTGACGAGAAGAAAGAGCCGGAAAAAACGACTGTTTACTACGTCACCGACGAAGTTCAGCAGAGCCAGTACATCAACATGTTCCGCAGCCAGGGCATGGATGCTGTCATCCTGAAACACAACATCGACTCCGCTTTCATCACCCATGCAGAGCGTTATAACGAGCATGTAACCTTCCAGCGCATCGATGCAGATCTGACCAACGATATGAAAGACGAGTCCGGTGAGGATCTGACCGACGCTACAAATACTCTGACCGATCTCTTCCGCAAAGTCCTCGACAAGAAAGACCTGACCGTCAAAGTTGAGAACCTGAAAGACGAAAATGTATCCTCCATGGTAACGCTTTCCGAGGAGAGCCGCCGTATGCAGGATATGATGAAGATGTACGGCATGACCGGCATGGATCCGTCCATGTTCGGCGGACAGGAAACCCTGATCCTGAATGCAAAACATCCGCTCGTTCAGTACATTCTGAAGAATGGCGAGAACGACAACACATCCCTGTTCTGCGAGCAGCTGTATGATCTGGCAATGATCAGCCACAAACCGCTCTCTCCGGACGAGATGACAAAATTCGTAAGCAGAAGCAATCAGATTATGATGCTCCTTGCAAAATGATAAAGCACAGGCACAGCAAAACGCACCTCTTATAAAACACGCCGGATTTCTGGAATTTACCAGATGTCCGGCGTGTTTTTTCCTGCTTTTTTACTTTACGATTTCTGATCCAGATGATAGAATAATTCTATTCGCCCTATTGAAAAATAAGGAAAATCACACGAAAGGTCTGGTATTTATTTCTATGAAAAAAGGAAAGCCATCCGCCCTGCTCCCGATCGCCGTTTTTCTGGTGTTTTATCTGGGGCTCGGCATTTATTCCGAGTATATTTTAAAAATTCCGATGGGCTTCTACAACATCCCCATCGTCGTCGCGTTTCTGGCAGCGATCCTCGTCGCCTGTCTGCAGAACCGCAGTGTCCCGTTTGAAGAAAAGCTCGCCCTCATGGGACAGGGCATCGGGGACAAAAACATCATCACAATGCTGCTGATCTTCCTCGCCGCAGGCACGTTTGTCGGCGTTGTCGGAAGGAGCAGTGCAGAGAGCGTTGCCTATTTCATGCTCTCCTGGATTCCGGCAAAGTATGCCGTCGCTGT
>ERZ773107.1993-NODE-1993-length-16537-cov-3.571957_pt1 | contig 16537 bp, 13 predicted proteins | sample MGYA00580571_ERZ773107 | MGnify/ENA primary metagenome ERZ773107 (study PRJEB29015, sample SAMEA2737843) | human gut metagenome | biome: human gut; feature: human-associated habitat; material: faeces | place: China | collected 2012 ... | reverse complement strand
TCTTCGATCTTTGCACTGACAACGAGTGCTAACTCATATTTATTCATGCGAATTTCCTCCTTTTGGTCTCTGGCCCATCCTTTCATTGAATGAGCAAGGAATAATAGATTATCACGAGCATCTACTATACCACGGTTTTCGCATGATTTCAAGCTTTTTTTCGAATTTCTTTTGTATTTTTTTCCACAAGCTTCCTTGCGATCATAATCTGGTGCCCGCAGCCCGTGCACTTCAACCGAAAATCCGCTCCCACCCGGAGAATCTCCCACTCACAGCTGCCGCACGGATGCTGTTTTTTCAGTTTTACGATGTCACCTACTTCGTATACTCTTTTTTCCATAACTTCTTCCTGTTCTGCATTTTATTTCTCACTGCTTATTGCTTCATTATATATAGGATCTCCTTCTTTTTCAACTGTCTGAAAGAACCATTTTCCCGATATTGTGTGCCTGTCACTTTCTGATGTGTGTCTAATCCTTCTGTCCGCTCCACCTCCGGTACTCCTTCGGCGTCATGTGGTATTGTTTCTTAAATTCCTTATAGAACTGCGTAAAATTATGGAAGCCCACAGCCTCCGCAATCTCATTAATGTTCCGGTCACTCGATACCAAAAGCTCCGCCGCCCTCTTCATGCAAAGGTAAGCGCCGTAGTCGTGGATGCTAAGCCCTGTGTAATTCTTAATGATCTTGTACAGATTGTCCCCGGAATAGTTAAAATGTGCTTCTAAGTCTGACCGCGTGACCTTCTCCTCTGCCGCTGTCATATAGTCCCTGATCCGGTAAAAAAGTTCCTGATCCCCCTGCCTGCCAGATGTGGCCGGGGTGTTGCTAAATTTCACCTCATCAAACAACTCCATCAGAAGCTGCCCAGTGTACATCGCCAGTGTAAGTGTTATATTTTCAGATGGTGCTGACAGCTCGTAAAGCATTTTTTCAAAAAGCCGATGGATGTGGTTTCGAATCCATTCGTATCCGTTTGCCGGGATGAAATCTATGAAATGGCGGTCCGACCCGAGATATTCCCGCAGCCTCTCGGCCGTTCGGTTTTTCTCCGACAAAAAATACCTCGGGAAACCTAAGACCTGCTCCATGAATTCCCGGCTCACTTTAAAAAAAAGCACCCTGCATTCAGTGTCATACTCTTCCGAGTGCAGCACATACGGATCCACCAGACAACAGCCGCCAGCCGGATAATAATGCCTGTTGTGCTCGATATTCTGGTAAATTTCCCCGTCAATGACAAACATAAACTCATAGTATTCATGCGTGTGCAGACTATTTCTGTTTTCCAGGCTGAATCTTTTCTTCCTATCTGCCCACTCCGGTGTAGGAATGGATGTATAAAAAGAGCCAAGCACATTGCTTTCAAACAAAATGGCCTCCTCTGAGCTTCTGTCTGCCGGGGTTCTGATCTGCAATACTTCAACAGGTCCCTCCATCTCATAGGCATTTGCCCTGCCAAGCTCCTGAAAACTGCTTTCCACTGTTTTTCCTGTATCCGTTTTCATTGTCGGCATATTCGACACAAAAAACATTTTCCCAATCCCCTTTCTCGAAAACGATATAAATTCAAGTGAACATCTATTGATATCGATATTTTATATCGCATTTCGCTATTATACAATAAAAACAGGTAGAAAAACTTTCCCCCTAAAGTTTTCGCTGTATCGTTTTCAACAAGGAGACGGCAAGAAAGGAGCAATAACATTATGAAGAAACAGCTTTTTAACCAGGGATGGACTGTGAATCCTGCTGATGCCAGTTCACTGACCGCCCTGCTCGGCGGACCAGTCACCCCACCGAAACCAGTCACACTTCCACATGACTATCTGGTTGAGATTCCGCGTGACCCAAACGAACCTAACGGTCCTGGCAATGGATTTTTCCATGAAATAGACATGGAGTACAAGACCACTTTGAATCTGGACGAGAGTGCAGCTGGCAAACGCATCTGGTTGGAATTTGAGGCGGTATATCAGAACTCTTTCGTCTATGTGAACGGTGCTTTTGCCGGAAAATGTGCATATGGCTACAGTAATTTCTATCTGGATATCACAGATTACGTGAAAATCGGGCAGCCGAACACGGTAAAAGTTGTCGTAAAAGACGGCGTCCCAAGCGGACGCTGGTACACTGGCGGCGGTATTTACCGTGATGTCAACCTGATGATCACAGACCCACTTCATATTGCACCGGATGGTGTCTTTGTAAAGACAGAAAATGTCGATGACGGCATAGCTGAGATTGCAGTCTGCACAGAGGTTTCCAACAACAACGGAACGATGAAACAGTTTGTTCTCACTGCAAAGATCACAGACGCTGATGGAAATGCCGTCGCAAAAGGCAGCATGCCTGTCACGATCCGCGGAAACGTCACGAACACTTATAAGCTCAGGATTTTTGTAAAGAATCCGGCTCTCTGGGACGCTGAGAGCCCAAATCTTTATCATTACGAAGTATCTGTCGCAGCAGATGAAGCTGTGCTTGACTCCGAGACCGGAACATTCGGTATCCGCAAAATGCAGCTTGACCCAGTCAATGGACTCCGCATCAACGGTAAGACCGTTAAGCTCCGCGGCGGCTGCATCCACCATGACAACGGTGTAATCGGAACCAGAGAATTCACCCTCACCGCAGAGGAACGGGTAAAGACATTAAAGAGCGCTGGCTTCAATGCGATCCGAAGCTCTCATTATCCAATGAGCAGAAAGCTTCTGGCAGCCTGCGACAAATATGGTATGTATGTGATGGATGAGTACGCAGACGTATGGACTTCCACCAAGGTTGCCTACGACTACGGCATGCATATGGCTGAGTGGTGGGAGCACGACATTGCAAACCTCGTAAGAAAAGATAAGAACCACCCTTGCGTCATTATGTACTCCATCGGAAACGAAATCCCGGAAGTTGGCAACAGCATTGATTCCGGCTGGGGCAAAAAGATTGCAGACCGCATCCGTGAGCTTGATCCGACCAGATATGTGACCAACTCCATGAATCTGTTACTTGCCGGTATGGATATGCTTGCACAGATGGCTGCCGGTGCACAGAATCAGCCGGAAGCCGGCGAACAGACCGGCGAAATCAACTCCATGATGAGCAGCATGGGCGATATGATGGCACAGCTTATGGAGAGCCCGATGCTTGCCAAGCTCACCGAAGAAGCTGCCGCACAGGTTGATATTGTAGGTTATAACTATGCACTCGGCAGATATGAGCCGGAAGGAACGGAGCATCCGAACCGCATCCTTGTCGGATCTGAGACAAATCCACCAGATCTTGACAAGAACTGGGAAGCCGTTGAGAAGCTCTCTTATGTGATCGGCGATTTCGACTGGACCGCATGGGATTACCTTGGCGAGAACGGTATCGGTGGATATGTATATGGAGATGACCCGGCAAATCCCATGGGAGCCATGTATTCCCCATATCCATGGAAAGCTGCTTACTGTGGCGATGTCAACCTGATCGGCGACAGAAGGCCTGTTACTTACTGGCGTGAGATGATCTGGGGTCTCCGCACTGCACCATATATTGCAGTACAGCCACCGGTACATTACGGCGAGGAAAAACATGGTTCCCAGTGGTGCTTCTCAGATGCATACAGAAGCTGGAACCATAAAGATTATATCGGCAAGGGAATTGTCGTAGAAGTATACGCAGCCGCAGACGAAATTGAGCTTCTCGTAAACGGCAAATCCGTCGGCAGAAAGCCAACCGGCGATCCGCACAAGTATATGGCTGTCTTTGACACGATCTATGAACCTGGACAGGTAGAAGCTGTGGCTTACAAAGACAACGTAGAAATCGGACGTGATGTCCTTGTCACAGCAGGTGATGATGTGAAGCTTGCCGCAACCGTCAAGACAACCGCCGGTGTAGATGAGAATGCCGTTCTTCCGGCAGACCGCACCGATATCGGATATGTGGATGTCTCCGTTGTTGACCAGGAAGGCCTTCTCAATACAGATGAACCGTTGAAGGTTGCTGTTTCTGTAGAGGGACCGGGCGAGATCATTGGCTACGGCAGTGCTGCACCTGTCAGCGAAGAGAACTTCTATGATACCGAGGCTATGACTTACGAAGGACGTATCCGTGCCGGTGTCAGAGCGACCGGAGAAGGTGTGATCACGGTAACGTTTATGGCTGGGGATAAGACCTGTAGCGTGAAGATTAAAGCAGAGTAAGACAAATCTTTAGATTTTAAAATTTTATAATCACAATGCAACCCCGGCAAATCCAAAGTCAGACTTTAGATTTGCCGGGGTTTTTAATTCATGGCAATTTTCAGTAATGCGGCACAGACATTTCTTGAAGATGTAAAAAATAAACCCTCTTGACGTATGTCCGAAATCGGACTATAGTAGTAAGTACGATTTCGGACATTATTTTTAAGGAGTACCACTATGAACATTTCACTATCCGAGCACTTCACCTATGGGAAGCTGCTCAAATTCACGTTTCCATCCATGGTCATGATGATCTTAACCTCCATCTACGGTGTCGTGGACGGAGTCTTTATCTCGAACTTTATCGGGGCAGAACCTTTCGCTGCGATCAACATTGTCATGCCGTTCCTCATGATCTTCGGTGCAGTTGGCTTCATGCTCGGTACCGGAGGTAGCGCGCTTGTCGCCTACACACTCGGCACCGGCAACCACCAAAAGGCAAATAAGATCTTCTCGCTGCTTGTCTATGTTCTGATCGTAGTCGGGCTGCTTTTTACCGTTCTCGGTGAACTTTTCCTTGCACCGATCTCCGGTCTCTTAGGCGCCGATGCCTCCATGCTTCCATACTGCATCCAGTACGGCCGCATTATTCTGGTCGCACTTGTGCCTTTCATGTTGCAGAACGTATTCCAGAGCCTTTTGGTGACCGCTGAGCGCCCACAGCTCGGTCTTTATATCACGATCATTGCCGGTGTGACAAACGTCATTCTCGATGCACTTTTTATTGCAGTCTTTAAGCTCGGCGTCCCAGGTGCTGCTGCCGCAACCGCCCTCAGCCAGTCCATCGGTGGTATTGTGCCGCTTATTTATTTTCTGCTCCCGAACAAGAGCAGGCTGCGCCTCGGGAAAACACATATGGATACGAGCGCCATCCTCAAAGCCTGCACAAACGGTGCTTCCGAGTTCATGACCAACATTTCCATGTCTGTTGTCAACATGCTCTACAACTGGCAGCTGATGCGCCTGCTGGGCACAAACGGTGTCGCTGCCTACGGTGTTATTATGTATGTGACCTTTATTTTTGCCGCTATTTTCATCGGCTATTCCATGGGAAGTGCCCCGATCACTGGTTTCCACTACGGTGCCGGAAATAAAGACGAATTAAAAAGCCTGCTGCACAAAAGCCTGCGGATTATTCTGGTCATGCAGATCGTTCTCACTGCCCTTGCAGAGCTGTCCGCAAAACCACTGTCCATGATCTTCGTCAGCTACGATGCCAAACTTCTGGAGATGACCGTGTATGCGTTTGCCGTTTATTCACTTTCCTTTCTCGTAAGCGGTATCAATATGTATGCATCGTCCTTCTTCACCGCATTAAACGACGGTTTTACCTCGGCATTTATTTCCTTCTGCAGAACGTTAGTGTTCCAGGTGATCTCCGTTATTCTTCTCCCGATCTTAATCGGTCCGAACGGAATCTGGTTCGCGGTGCTTGTCGCAGAACTTCTGTCACTTGTTGTCTCTGTTTTCTTCCTGCTCAAAAACCGGAAGAAATATGGCTATGGAAAGGACGCTTAAATGATGGGATCTGTTTTTAAAGAATTCAACAATATATTGGGAACGATTAACAGCGCTTACCACGAGGCTGCTCGGAAAATGAACCTCTCTGACAGTGAGCTTGACATGTTATATGTCTTTGACCATTATAACGGAAGCTGCAACCAGAGCGCCCTCTATAAAGAGTCCGGGCAGACAAAGTCCACGATCAACTCCGCGGTGAAAAAGATGGAAAAAGAGGGCTATCTCACCCTCTCTGCCGGAACCGGAAGAAATACTTGTGTGACGCTGACGGAAAAAGGGCAGGAACTGATGAACCGGACGGTCCGCTGTGTCATCCAGTTCGAAAGTGACGTTTATGATAGTTGGTCTCCCGAAGACCAGGAGACCTTCATCCGGCTGAACCTGGATTTTGCAAAAAAATTTACGGAGAAGGTGAAGACTCTGTAATAAAAAAGACCGTAACTGTTCACAATCTGTGAGCGTTACGGTCTTTTTGTTCTTCTGTTAAATATAATCCGACACATACGGAATCTCATGCAGCAACACATCATCGAGAATGCCGACTGCTGCGGCAGACCCTTCGATTTTTCCCATGTTCCACAGATATTCCGCAGTCTTATACCCCATCAGAAGCGTGGTGAGCGTCCCGATCGACATCTTCAGATAATATCCAGCGGTCTCCTCTGTGAGGCTGCTTTTTCCGTTCTTGAATTCCACATGAAACTTGCCATTGTTCCACGGAAGCAGCTCATCCGCAATCTCAAAGGTAAACACACCTCCCGGACCATCCGGATCACAGTGATATTGCGGGATAAATTCTGCAATATCAATAATTCTTCCCATCGCATACGGACGGATCGTCTCCTTAATATCGCTGTCGTCCAATTCAAATGCAATCGGTTCACTGTAATAATTATTGCCGCGCACTTCGTCGATCATGGAATCGTGTTTGTGGATATACTCCCACAGTCCAAGCTGTGCCTCGCGGTCTAAATAGATCATTTCCTTGACATGCAGGATATCCGAACTGATCATATACACCATGTATCCGGTCGGCACATCCTTCGCCGTGTAGTAAATCGCAACGACCGTGTCATCCTCGTCCCAGCGGAAATACTCTTCCCATGCCAGCTTATTGCGGTACAGACACCCATGCGTCTTCGCTGCAAACATCCCGTGGAGCAGCTTAAAATCCTGGTCATCCCACGCCACACGTCTGACATAGCCCGGCTCCCTGATCTTCTGCGGTACCTGTGTATCTTTGATTACATACGTCATTTTATTTGAAATAATTTCCCATCCAAGTCTGCGGTAAAGTGGGATCGAGTACGGATAAAGCAGTGCAAAAGACTTATTGTTTTCCTTCATGCGGGTTAAGCTCTTTCTCATCAGTTTCTTCATGATGCCCTGTCCGGTGTACTCCGGATACGTGCACACACTCGTCACAAAGCCAACCTGATAACGCTCCCCATAAATATTCATATCCAGCGGATAGACAGCGAACTGCGACACCAGTTCCTCCCCGTTGAAGCATCCGAGCACATCCGCCCTCTCTAACACTGGGAACTTCGACTGCTTGATCTCATCGTCCTTCCATCCGGATTCCGCAAGCTCCTGCTCTGTCACCTGAAACGAATAACGGAGCAATGCATTATACTGTTCCGCATCGTCTTTTGCCAAAACTCTTATCGAAAAATTATTCTCATTTCTGCTCATGACCCGCCCCTCTTTTGTCTTTGCTTTTATGGGGTTATTGTAGCATAAAGTTTTTGGGATTTCTATATCAACTGAGGATTCATGAGGATCTCATTTTACTTTAAGCTACACAATATCCTTGCACCTTTATTCACATACTCCATAATAGTCTTCTTAAAAAGTCAGCCGCATCTGATGCCATACCACATTTCCATGCGTCGATTTCTCAGACACACCCTCATCCGAAAAGCCGAACTTCGCATAATAGGGAATCAGCTTTTCCTTGCAGGTCAGCACAAGTCCTTTGCGCCCCTGCTTCTTTGCGTCTTCGATTGCACAGCGTATCAGTTCTCCGGCATACCCGTGTCTGCGGTAGCCCGGAAGTGTATTAACGCCAAAAATCATCTGCCATGCACCATTTTCATTGTGCATGGCTGCATGTTCATACATTTCATCTGTCAGGTCCTGCTCGTCCGTCACAAAACCATCCACAAATGCAATCAGCTTTTCCTCCTCATACATCAGCCAAAAGTGGTTTCCATAATGCCGGACCCTCTCAACAAATTCCTTTTCCGTTGCTGCTTCCGCAGGTGGAAAACATTCCGCCTCAACTGCAGCAAGCGCTGCAATATCTTCTGCTGTTGCATATTTTACATTCATTTTTGTTATCCTTATTTTGTGCCTTTCTTCAATTTCATAAAATCAGAAGGTTTTTTCCTGTAGCTCCCCCTTCCAGCAGCCCTCTCAGATCCACGAAAAGTCACCGCCAGTCACCGCCAATGACAGCAGCGTGTCCATCTTTTCGACCTCTTCTGCCCCGCGGACAACCTGGATCAGCTTTGCCGACTCTGTCACTTTCGGCATTTCCTCGTCTGGTCCGATCTCCATATCAGGCTCCTCTCCGCAATATGGGCAGACGATCTGCGGTCCGATTTTCACATCCAGAAATCTGCTGCCGCAGTCCTTACATTCATAATATCCGCACATTTCTGTGCCGTCTGGTACATAATACATATCTGACCTCCCGTGTGGTAAATATCTGATAAACCTATTCTAATGCCTGAATCATTTTTCTTCAATGTTTGCTGCCCTAATTTTTTGCTTTTCTTCCAAGTTTTATGTAATGTTCTTGTACCTTTCTTCACTTTTTGCAAGACAGAAACATTCTCTCTACGCCATCTTCACAACGCGGTACATATATTTTACATTCTGCCGTAATCTCGACTCCTGCACGGTTCCGTTCTTCACGCCGTCAAGGATCGGCTGCACATAGGTCATATCCGTGCTTCCCGGTGTCAGCCAGCAGTTGCCTGCCTGAACCTCGGCTGCGATATCTGCAGAGTCGTAGCTGCCCCAGTCGGTCATCACGAAGCCCTCGAAACCGAGCTCCCCACGGAAAATGCCCTGAATCAGCTCCTTGTCTGCGGACGTGAAGACACCGTTGCACGCATTGTAAGCCGTCATAATGGAAAGCGGTTTGTGGACTTCAAATGCCTCCTCAAAAGCCCGCAGATAAATCTCACGAAGTGCTCTCTGGGATACGATGCTGTGATTTCTCTTTCTGGTCGCCTCTGAACCGTTGCAGCACACATGCTTCACGCTGCATGCTACGCCCTGGTCTTCAAGTCCCTTGCTCTGGTTTCCTGCCATGATTCCGGCAAGAAGCGGATCCTCGGAAAAATATTCCGGCTGTCTGCCACAGAGTGGATTGCGGTGAATGTTCATCGCCGGTGCAAGGATCATCTGCACATTATTCTCCTTTGCCTCCTCCGCGATCACTCTTCCCACTTCATATGCTACTTCCGGATCCCAGGTGGAGCATACAAGGGAACTTGTCGGCATACCGATATTTGGCTTATTAATGTTCACGCCGTTATTACCATCTGCAACCGCATAATAAGGGATATCTCTTCCTTCCAGTCTGTATACACGTCCTGCCACGCCGACATCCTGCATGCCCCAGCCGGAACTTGCACATACCGAAAACCTTGCAAGTTCTTCTACGGTCCAGCTGTCTACTTCCGGATCGTCAAGCTCCTCCCTGTCAGGGATAGACATCCGCTCTCCTTTATAAGTAAGTCCGTGTGCCCCTTCTGCGATTCCGCTTAAGCTTCCCTGCGGATAGGTGGACGGATCCTTCTTGGAAAGTCTTGTAAATGCAACCGGCGGCTTCATATAGTCTTTAGAAACCCTGTATACAAGCTGCTTCGCAACTGTCCTCTTTCCGGCTTCCTTCACTTCTTTTACATTGGTTCCAATATAAAAACAGTATTCCCCTGCCTCCATGATGTAGGAAGAAGTCTCCTCATCGAAGGACACCAGATTTTTCTCCGGGATTTCAAGCTCTAACGCTATGCTCTCCCCCGGTGCAAGCTCCTTCGTCTTGGCAAATGCGACCAGTCTCCGCTCCGGCTGCTCCAGCTTGCCATCCGGAACCTTCGCATAGACCTGTACGACTTCTCTTCCGGCACGGTCTCCGGTGTTGGTAACAGTCGCTTTCACTGTATGGTCGTCTGTCATCTTTCCTTCCACCTCAAATGTCGTATAGGAAAGTCCCCATCCAAACGGATAAGCTACCTCTTTTCCGAACGTCTCAAAATAACGGTAGCCGACATAAATATCTTCCTCATAAACGGTGTTCACCCACACATTGTGGTCGGCATCCAGCGCTCCCTCCGGGGAATCCGGCATGAAAAAGTTCTTACTGGATGGAATATCATAGTAATCATTCGCCCATGTATCAGTGAGGTGTCCGGATGGATTGACCGTTCCGTTTAAAATATTGACAAGTGCCTGTCCTCCGAGCATTCCGGAGAAGCCTGTCCAGATGACTGCCTTCACCTGCGGATCCTTCGTCCAGCGGATATCCATCGGATAGCCTGAGTTGATGATGGCAATAATATTTTTATATTTTTCTTTTAGGGAAGCAATCTGCTGCTCTTCTTCCTCTGTCAGGTAATATTCCCCGCGGAATGCACCGTTGTCATAGTTTTCACCAGATGCACGGGAAATTACAAGAATGGCCGTCTCTGCGCTCTCATCGACCACGAAGGAGCTCTCCTTTACAGCCTCGCCGAAGCGGACAACATATCTCGGGTTGATCTTTCCGGCTCCCACTGCTTCGATTCTGAAATTCTGTGCTCCGAACAGAGCAATGTGCGCATCCTCCGCAAGTGGAAGCAGCTTCTCTTCATTTTTCAAAAGAACCATGCCTTCCTCTGCTGCGCGAAGTGCTACAGCATCATGCGCCGCATACGCCGGATCCGGCTGTCCTTTCGGTGCCGTCCGGAAGGTGAAATCTTCCGGATCCATCACATTTCCGTCCGTATCTGTGAATCCTTCAAAATGAAGGGTATATTCTTTCTCGTACTCCGTTGCAATGTCGCGGACAAAAACACCCAGGAACTGGAGATTTCCCATCAGCTCCATGGTAGTAAATGAATAGTGGCATTGCTTTCCTTGATACGTGATCACCCCTGCAATCTCCTCGTTCATCGTTTTACTGAACTGCAAAGCAATGCAGCCACCGAAATTGCGATTGATCATATACATTTTTCCATCCACTTCATCCACTGCATAGACCGAGAACGGTCCTTTTTTCAGCTTTGGCTTCTGCGTCTTCGGATCAACCGGCGCAAAGTCTGTCCCTTTTCCATTCGCCACATCCAAAATCGCCTGCACTAACGGTTCTGCATCCGCCTGCATGGAGAGAAGCTGATCTAATGTCAACGGTGTCATATAGTCCTTCGCCGGTCCGCTCACCATCTGTGGTGCTGCCTGCTCTAAAAACTGCTTTACGCTTTCGATTTCAAATAATTCTCCAAGTGTCGTCTGTCTTGTATACAATTCGTCTCCTCCTGCTATCTCCCTGTTTCTGTCACAGTTTCCGGATTGCTGCCATCTTGGCGCTATACTGCCTCAATACCATCCGGCACGGTATAACTCATCTCACAGGTTCCGTCTTCCCGCTTCTTCCATTCGACATGCACCATGCCCTTCGGTGTCACAACCTCTCCGGATGCCTGTGTGAATGCGCCCATCTGCGGTTCAATGTGCACCTGTGCAAACCCCGGCTTCATCGGTCTTACGCCAAGCACAACAGATGGAAGCTCATACAATGCCAGAGATGCCCATGCGTGGCAGTCACTTCTCTCATCTGTATCATTTTCTACGCATGTAGTCAAATGATTGTCCACCATCTCACGCCATCTGTTCCACTGCGCATCGGTCTCCTCGTAGCAGCCCGCGATCTCCATCGCGCGGAACAGGTAGAACATGAAGGAGACGGATGCCTGTGCGAGCTCCGGATTGCCGACTGTCGCATGCAGCATTTCTTTGCCCTCCGCTGAGGTGACAACGCCTGCCAGAATTCCGAATACCTGAGTGTGGACAGAATATTCATCTACTCCCGGACCATCCTGAAGCAGCCGGTGTGTTATACCGTCCGGATCTGTATATGTGCCAAAGCATTCCTTCTGCACTGCCTCCGCAACTTTTCTCGCACGCTCCCGGTACTCCTCCGCAGTATCTTTTCTTTCGGTATATTCCGCCAGCTCTGCCGCTTTCTGCAAACCGTAAATATATAAAAGGCTCTCAGCCGTCAGGCTTCTCGTCTTCTGGTTGACCGCATCCGGGACACCGCCGTTATTTCCCCATTTGGTGGACCAGTCGATGAACGACCAGTAGCGGTCTCTCATAATCGGACCTCCCGTATGTCCGACCAGACCCGTCTCACCCAGATGACTGTCGAAGAAATTCAGTACGGAATCGATACTCGGCAGGTATCTCTTCACAAGCTTCTGATCTCCGAAATACATCATATGGTCATGCACCATCAGAATATAATAAATGGAAAATGATACGATCGGGTTCGCTCTCACCGTCGGTGCATCCGAATTCGTCATACCATCTGGTCTCTGTGACAGACGGAATGCCTCCATCGCCTGCCTTGCCAGCCTGTCATCTGCGCTGGTCGCATACGTATACAGAATCTCCGAACGTCCATCCATCGCATATTGCAGCTGTTCATAGAACGGACAGTCGAAATAGGTCTCCTGCATGCAGCGCTTTAACGTTCTCTCGCTGATCTCCCAGATCGATGCCATATAAGGATCCGAGGTCTGCACACTTGTCTTCACATCCAGCGGATAGCCACATGCCCGGTAGCAGAAGCTTAACACGGTGAGCGGTTCCTCCCCGGTTGTGATGCGCAGCTGGATAAAACGGAACGTACGGAACCAGTATGGTTCGTACTGCTCCGGTCTCTCTGCGGTTCCGTATCCTGCGACCTGATAGCGGGAGGTATGTCCGAACAGTTTTCCGTTCTTATAATCGGTCCTGTCCCCCTTGACCGGCAGCTTTACCTCGTACGGGCTCGCATTCTCCTCTTCCTCCGGCGGATAGGCATAACATTCCGAGCAGAGCGTTGCGATCTCCGCTCCCTTTCCTCCTGCAAATGCATAGAGCAGATAACCGTTTTCCTCTGTCCCGGCAGAGATCTCCACAATCTGCGTCGTATGTGCCGGAATCTTCACACCCGTCTTCCCGGCGAGCATGCCATTCCATTTTTCAAGCTGCTCCTCCTGTCCATCCAAAACAGCAATCGTTCCGATCTCCTTCGTGGCTGCTGCCGTTGCCGCCTCCATCGACATTCCAACCCCAAGCGCCTGCATTTTCATCATTTCGTTTACACTTGTCCGGATACTGCCCGGATCTCTGAAGCATACGGTCTTCTCAAACTGTCTGTCCTCATAGCGCATGAGCGGAATTGTCCTTGGAATCAGGCAGCCCGGTGCATCTGCCGACGGTATGTCAAAAAACATTTTCGACACCGCATCTGCCCAGCCGCTGTCATCGAAGCCTGCCTCCATCCAGCCGGCATACTCTGCGCCAGCGTGTACCAGCTCCTGTATATGGATCGGTGCCGGATGTGCATCCTCCCCCACGATCTGTACGGTTCTATTGGTGCTGCATTTCCAGCCGGATTTTCCTGCCAGCTTCACTTCTTCTCCTGCCTGTTCCACATCCTCTACATACAGGTTCGCAATCTCTGTCCGGTACAGCGAATCGTTCGTGTGCGGCGCACTGCTTGAGAAGTTCGGCGCCGGGTAGCGGAGCACTTCCACTGCTGCCACATTCTGCCCTTCCCTTAAATATGGTGCCACCTCAGCCTCGTCCACGAACCACTCCCTTAAGCCCATCGCCTTCTGCGGTCCCTCCTGCACAAAGCTGCCATTGAGATACAGCTTATATCTCGAATCTGCCGTGATGCGGATCTTCTTCGTATCCGGCACTTTGCCCTCCGCAACCACAAACTCCTTCCGGAAATATACGATCTGTGGCTTCTCATCGTCTGTAATCTTCCACTCCGGTGTCCAGATCCAGTTCGTCCGCATCAGATCTGCCATCATCTTTTCATCCATCTTTTTTGCCCTCCCATAGTTTTCCTGTTTCTCTTAGAAATCAGTCTGCAAAAAACTCCACTATAGGATTCATTATATCATTCTGATTTTAGAATCCGGTATCATGAATTCGACTTCTTTTTATAGAATTCCGACTTATCACGCTCCGCGAACATTCTATTGTCATAAAGAAAAGAAGCAGAGCATCTTCCGATCAATACCGACCAGTCCATGTCGGAAATCTCAGGAATTCTCTGCTTCTCTCCTAATATCGTTTTCTGTAAAATATAAAAAATATGCTTCCCGTTCTCTATCTTCTTATGCAGTCTCTGGTAATCTCCGAAAGTGATGATACGCCGCACATCGCCATTGTATCTGCAAGCTCGCTGCTGATTTTCTGCACGTAAGATTCCACGCCCTCTCTGCCGCCTCCGTACACTGCCGTGACAAACGGACGGGCTATGATCGCCGCATCTGCCCCGAGTGCAAGCGCTTTAAATACGTCTGTGCCGGAGCGGATTCCACCATCTACAAAAATCTTCATGGAACCATCCACAGCATCTGCAATCTCTGCCAGAACCTCAGCCGTTGCCGGGCACTGATCTAAGACACGTCCGCCATGGTTCGATACCACAATCGCAGATGCTCCTGCCTCTTTCGCCTTTAATGCCCCTTTCACCGTCATGATTCCTTTGATGATGAAAGGAACCCCTGCTGCGTCAATGATCTCGCGCATCTCTTCCACCGATTTGCTTCCCGCCGGAGGGTTCAGATTTTTCAGAAATGGCAGTCCTGCCGCATCAATATCCATTGCCACGGCAAAAGCACCTGCATCTTTTACAAGTGCCATCTTCTCCCGGATCGTCTCGATATTCCATGGTTTTACCGTCGGAATCCCAAATCCTCCCGCCTTTTTAATGGCTTTCGTTGCCGCAACCATGACATTGCTGTCTGTTCCGTCTCCGGTAAAAGCTGCAATCCCAAATTCTGCGCAGGCTGACACTAAAATATCATTGTAAGAGACATCGTTTAACGAATCTCCATAATGCAGATTCACAGCTCCGACCGGTCCTGCAAAGAACGGATACTTGAAGTCCTTTCCAAACAGAGACAATGATGTATCAATCGGACGCTTTTCCACCAGTGTATCCATCTGTACCCGGATTTCCTTCCATTTATCATAATTCCGGATCGCGGTATCCCCGATTCCCTTCGCCCCCGGTCCCGGCATCTGGTTTTTGCACGCCTTTCCATTGCATTCCGGACAGGCTTTACAATAATTTCCAACTTTTCCACGCGCTTTTTCTATACATTCTGAGTAATTCATGTGTGATCAGCCTCGTCTTTCTTTTTCATTTTGCATCTGTCTTTTCAAACCGTCTTATTTGCGAAAATATTATAACACACTCCAGCTCCAATTTCCTTTAAATTTTGTCAATTGCTTGACGCACTGGCTTATAAGGAATAATATTGTAATAAAACTTCTGTTTTCACAGAACGGAAACGAGTATTTTAACGGATATTATCGAAGGAGACACATGAACCGGAAAAGAAAAAATAATAAGCATGGATTTACATTAGTAGAATTGATTGTTGTTCTGACAATTATCGCCGTTCTTGCTTCCCTGCTCATTCCCTCACTGATAGAATATATCAACAAAGCAAAAAAGCAGGCTCTCATAGAAGAAGCAACCGACATCTGGAAAGCCTCTCAGACAGCTATGTCCGAGTGCCATGCGTTATATCCGGAAAGTTTTGACGACTCCTGTAAATTTACAACCACCATTAATGGGAAAATGATATCGAACTTGGGAAGGATCACAAACGGGGCTTTGGGCGCTTTACAAACCAACCCTAATGACCCTGTAGAAGCCAATACATCCAGCAGAAAAATTGCACAACAGGTACTGATTTATCTGGACAGTGCCAAGCCGAGTAGTGCCCGTTATTTATTTAATACCAGCTCTAACTGGGCTACATGGGGAAAAACAGCGGATGAATTTCTCGGAAAGAATCCGAATCCGAAAGCTGTGCTGCTTCAGATTTTTCATACAAAAGATGGCAAAGTCGTCGTCATTAATTTTGGAAAAAATGGATACATGGTAACGCTGATCCCAGGCCAGGAAACTACCTGCGTGCGAAATGGGAAATCACTTCCCTCTTCCTGATTCCGTATCCATAAGCCTAAATGATTCACGATCAGGATCCGTTTTTGTTTCACATGGTCAAATGCGATGACTTTATCGAACAGCATCACATCGACATCTTTGAATTTCTCCGCATCCTCGACCTCGCACCTTACCGCTGGTTCGCTGCAGCCTAAGTATTCGTAGGAAAAATATCCCACAAGACCTCCGGTAAACGGCGGAAGATAAGAAAAGCAAGGACTTTTGTATTCAGAGAGAATCTGGCGTAAATACGCTGATGGATGCTCTGTTTGTAACTTCAGTATTCCGGCGGTCATCTCTCCGTCCGCACAACGTATCTCCATAATGGGATCAAAACCGAGAAACGTATAACGCCCTCTTGTTTCATCTGCATATGCGGATTCCAGCATATAACAGCGCATAGATACATTTTTCAATCTCCTTAACGTTTCGATAGGAGTTGTGAAATCAGAAAGTATTTCGCAGCTGACCGGTATCACTTTATATTTTCCGGTTGAAGCGATTCTTCTCCTTCTTCTTCTTCTTCTTCTTCTTCTTCTTCTTC
>ERZ773107.1982-NODE-1982-length-16591-cov-20.715953_pt1 | contig 16591 bp, 15 predicted proteins | sample MGYA00580571_ERZ773107 | MGnify/ENA primary metagenome ERZ773107 (study PRJEB29015, sample SAMEA2737843) | human gut metagenome | biome: human gut; feature: human-associated habitat; material: faeces | place: China | collected 2012 ... | reverse complement strand
TTTCCCCTTTCTCAAATGCAGCCTTCTGCTGCAGCCAGCAGTAGGTATAGTGGGTATCGCTGAGCTCGGTACGCGGGGGCATCTTGCTCAGACAGATCTTCATGCAGTTCTTGCAGCGGGGCGCAAAGGGGCAGCCGGCCGGCGGATTCAGCAGGTCCACAGGGGTACCCTCGATGGGCACAAGGCGCTCGTGCTCTGCGGTATTCAGCTTGGGGATGGAGTTGATCAGACCCTTGGTGTACTCGTGACCCGGCTGGTAGAAGATCTCGTCGGTGGTGCCGTACTCCACAATGTGGCCGGCGTACATGACGGCGATCTTCTCGCACATGGAAGCCACAACGCCCAGGTCGTGGGTGATCATGATGATGCTCATGCCCAGCTTCTTGCGCAGATCCTGCATCAGCTCAAGAATCTGTGCCTGAATGGTCACATCCAGTGCGGTGGTGGGCTCGTCGGCGATCAGCAGCTTAGGCTCGCAGGCCAGTGCAATGGCGATCATCACACGCTGGCGCATACCGCCGGACAGCTCGTGGGGGTACTGCTTCAGGCGCTTTTCGGGCTCGTTGATGCCAACCAGCTCCAGCAGCTCCTTGGCGCGTGCCCATGCATCGGCCTTGTTCTTATCGGTGTGCAGGCGGATGACCTCCACGATCTGGTTGCCGATGGTGTACACCGGGTTCAGGCTCGTCATGGGGTCCTGGAAGATGATGGAGACCTCGTTGCCGCGGATCTTGCGGAAGTCCTTCTCCTTCATGTTCTCGATCTCGTGGCCGTTGAACCACACCTTGCCGCCCACCAGCTTACCGGGGTAAGCGGTCAGGCCCATGACCGAGTAAGCGGTAACGGACTTGCCGGAACCGGACTCGCCCACGATGCCCAGAACATCGCCCTGATTCATGGTAAAGGAAACGCCGTTCAGTGCCTTTACTTCGCCCGCAGGGGTGAAGAAAGAAAGGCGTTCATCTTTGATATCAAGAATTTTCTCGCTCATTTCTGTTCACCTCATCAATTCTTCAGCTTCGGGTCAAAGGCATCGCGCAGGCCATCGCCGAACAGGTTGAACACAAGGATCATCACGCTGATCATCAATGCGGGGGCGATCAGCAGATGGGGGTAGGTGTTCATGCCCTTGACGGCATCGGTAGCCAGAGAACCCAGAGAAGGCAGCGGAGCTGCAACACCCAGACCGATGAAGCTCAGGTAGCTCTCAGTAAAGATGGAAGCCGGGATCTGCAGGGTGGTGGTAACGATCAGGGTACCGATGCAGTTGGTGAGCAGATGCTTTTTGATGATACGGCCGCTGGAAGCGCCCAGTGCGCGGGCAGCGGTAACGTACTCGCTCTCCTTCAGGATCAGGATCTGGCTGCGGACGATACGCGCCATGCCGACCCAGTACAGCAGAGCAAAGATGATAAAGATGGAGATCATGTTGGGGCCAAGGGTCTGCATCCACTTGAAGCCGGGCTTGGAAGCCAGTGCATCCAGCGGATCCTTCAGTGCCATGCCCAGCAGGATGATCAGCAGAATATCGGGGATGGTGTACAGAATATCCGTGATACGCATCATGATATTGTCCACCCAGCCGCCGGCAAAGGCGGAAACAGCGCCGTAGGTGGCGCCGATGATCAGCACCAGCACAGAAGCGATCAGACCGACAGACAGGCTGACGCGGGTGCCCATCATGATACGCACCGCAAAGTCACGACCCATACGGTCGGTACCCAGAATGTGCGGGAACACCTTTTCGCCGGCATCGATGCGGGCCTGCTCAGCGGCAGAGTACTCGAACGGTGCCAGATTATTGCTGCCCTTCACCTGCTCCGAGTAGCTGTAGGGCCACACGGCGGGCAGCAGGTAGGCAAAGATAGCAATGGCAATGATGAACACAAAGCTGACCATGGCGATCTTGTTCTTCTTCAGGCGGCGGATACCGTCCTTCCAGAAGTTGACGCTTTCGCGCATGACCACCAGGCTCTGCTTTTCCTCATTGCTGGCGGGCAGAAAATCCTCCGCGTTGAGCTGCAGGCTGAGCGGATTCTTTTTAATGTTTTCCATGAAAATCGCTCCTTTCTCTTACTGCAGCTTGATGCGCGGGTCAATGATCTTATAAAGGATATCCACGACCACGTTTGCAATGATGACCATGCTGGACAGCAGGATGGTGGTGCCCATGATCATGGTGTAGTCACGGTTGGTGATGGCAGACACGAAGTCGCGGCCCAGACCGGGCACGGAGAAGATCTTTTCCACCACAAAAGAACCGGTCATCAGGCTGGCCAGCATGGGGCCAACGTAGGTGATGACAGGCAGGATGGCGTTGCGCAGTGCGTGCTTGAACAGGATCATGAACTGGGACACGCCCTTTGCGCGGGCAGTGCGCATATAGTCCTGACCCATGACGTCCAGCAGGCTGGAGCGCATCAGACGGGTGATATAAGCCGAGGGATAGATGGCCAGTGCGGTGACCGGCATGATGTAGGCGGCTGCGCTGTTCAGGCCAACGGTGGGCAGCACCTTCATGTTCATACCAAACTGGTATAGCAGCAGCACGCTGGAGATAAAGCTGGGGATCGCGATGCCGCAGGTAGCAAACACGATAATAATGTTATCCAGCCACTTGCCGCGGTTATAAGCGGAAATGCAGCCCAGCGGGATGCCCACGCACAGAGCCACCACCACTGCAATGCCTGCCAGACGGCAGGACACCGGCAGTTTGCTGGCGATGATCTGGTTCACGGTACGGCCGCGCTGGCGCAGGCTCAGACCCAGATCGCCGTGCAAAAGGCTCTTCATGTAGTTGACGTACTGCACACCCAGCGGCTTATCCAGGCCATACTTTTCGGCCAGAGCCTGCTGAGCAGCGGCGCTGATGGACTTTTCTGCCACGAACGGGCCACCGGGGACCAGGTTCATGACAAAAAAGGTAACCGTAGCCACAATGAAGATACTGAAGATACCCATTGCGACACGCTTGATGATGTACTTTGCCATCGTTTGATGCCACTCCAATCCTATCAATGAATTACTGTTTTTGCTCTCAGGCCGAGCCACACTTTCCCGCAGTCCGCCAGCCTCACACATAGCGGACGTCTGTCCTTGGCACGCGGACAGAAAAGCGAATAATAAAACGATGGCATCTTGCGGTTGCATAAACACCATCGTCCATACCCGAGAAACACTCTATCTATTATAAGGATAACCACGATTTTTGTCAATTTACATGAAAAGAATTCACTTCATTATAGCAAAGCATGAGTGAAATCTTATACTTTATACAAATTTCCTGTATATTTGTAGGTAAAAGTGCTACTTTTCCGACCTTTTGGGGGATTGTTCCGTTGGTGCGTACAATCCGCCCTCCCCTGTCGGCGTAAAAGGCAGCGTCTCTGCCGCAGAGTCATCCCTCCATGTCCTTGGCATTTTTCTCCATATTACAGCAAAAAGGCAAAACAAAGCCACCCGCAGCCCCTTTCCGGCACAGTCAGTGCCCGGGAGATGTGCTGCGGGTGGTCATGGGTCGTTTTGCGGGTCAGGAGTACAGTTTTGCGGTCAGCCGGGAGTACATGGCGCTCTTCTGTGCCTTATAGGAGGCCATGGCCTGATCCGCCAGTGCAGTGCTCTGGCCGTTGGCGGTCAGCACGGCGCGCATCTGGCTGACGATGCTCTCCACTTCCTTATCATAGGACGCCTGCATCGCGTACAGTCTGCCGCTTCTTGCCAGCACGATGGAGATCTTGCGCGCCTGTGTCTGCTGAGACTCCGGCAGCGATTTGAACTCTGCCTTTGCTCCGGCAATGCAACTGTTCAGCTCTGCCTCGGCGCGCGCCTTGACGCTGTACAGCTGCCTCAGCAGTGCCTTGACCTCTTTTTCATAGGAAGCCTCCTGTTTGCCGGAGGAGGACGCCGGTTTTTTTGTACCAGAATTGGCTGTACCGGCAGTCTCCTGCTTGCTGGAGGACGCTGTACTGCTGCTCTCCGTCCGGGAGGCAGATGCCGCCGGAGAAGTATCAGAATTCGCCGGGGAGGAAGCCGCACCTGCCTCCTGCTGCGGAGCGCTGGCGGATGTCTCCTGTTCCCCGCTGCCGGACGCGGCGGCTTCATCTGCCAGTTCCTCCAGCGTGATCTCACCGCTGAGCAGCTTATCGATCTCATCATCCGTCAGGGTGACCTGTGTGCTGTCCGCCGGGGCATCCGGCAGGGTTTCAGGAATACCGGCTGCCATACTGTGGAGGTAGAACAGCACGCCAAGAACAGCTGCTGCCAGCAGAGCCACCAGCGCGCCCAGCACGATCAACACGATTTTCAGGACCTTATTTTTCTTCATACTAAAATCCGCTGCCCGGGCAGAGCAATTCTCTGCCCGGGCAGTTTTCTCCTTACTTTAGGATCAGACCCACATGCCCAAAAACTTTTTGGGCTGATGCAGGGTCACAGCGTCCAGTTCCTGATCGTGGAACAGTTCATCGCCGTTGCGCACGATGCGGGCAGCAGTTTCCTTGCCCAGCAGCTTTTCCAGCTGCTGCACTCCCTGTGCCATGCGGGGCGGGCGCTTGTCCGGGGAATGGGTGTCGGTGGAGATGACATGAACCAATCCCCACTGGATGAACTTACACAACTTTTTGCAGAGCTTAGGCTCCAGCAGTGCTCCTGCGTTGATCTGCGCATAGGCACCAGCGGCTACCCAGTCGTACAGCAGGGTGGGATCCTCCAGCACATAGGGGTAGCGCTCGATATGCGCGATCAGCGGCACGATGCCCTGCTGCTGCAGATTGTACAGGGTCTGCCGGATAAAATGCGGCTTGTGGGTGGTGGGGAATTCCAGCAGCAGATAAGCGGTGTCCCCCATGCACAGCGCCCGGGTGTCCAGCTCGCACAGGCCGGGCGAGAAGAACACCTCCGCCCCCAGTTTGAAATCAAACTGCATGGGCTGCCCCTCCAGCGCTGCGGTCAGCTGTTCAAAGGCAGCCTGCCGCTTTGCCGTAAAGGCATCCACCGTGGTGCGTTCGCTGTTGAAGTGGCTGGTGAACGCAATATTGCGCACACCGTCCTCGTATTCCCTGTGCAGCAGCTCCAGCGAGACTGCTGTATCCTTTGCGCCGTCATCCATGCCGGGCAGAATGTGACAATGCAGATCCGTCATAGCAGTGCTTCCTTATTCAGTAACATCAGCCTTCTGTTTTTCGTAGGCATAGTTGTAATTGTAGGCATAGCTGTATGCGTAGCTGGAGCCCTTGAGTGCCTTCTTCATGTCGTAGCGGGTCAGCACGCTGCCCAGCACCCGGACACCGGCATCCTGCAGCTTTTTCACTGCGCCGCGCACCGCATCGGCGGGGGCGTAGTCCGAGCGCACAACGAAAACCGCGCCGTCCACATAGCGGCCGATGACGGCTGCATCGGTGACCACCGACACCGGGGGTGCATCAAAGATGACCACATCGAACTTTTCCCGCAGGGTGTTGACCATGGCCTGCATCTGCGGCTGGCTCAGCATCTCGGAGGGGTTCGGCGGCGGGGTACCGGCGGGCAGGAAGGTCAGATTCATTTCCTTCAGTTCATGCAGCGCCTCGTCCAGCGTGCACTGGTTGGACAGCACGTTGGAAACGCCCTTTACGTTGTGACCGGCCTTCAGATAGCGGTGCAGCACCGGCTTGCGCAGGTCGCAATCCACCAGAGCCACCTTTTTGCCGCTTTCGGCCATCGTCATCGCCAGATTGACCGCCACGTTACTCTTGGACTCTTCCGGCACGGTACTGGTGATGACCAGCGTGTGCACGTCCATGGAGCCTGCCATAAAGTCCAGATTGGTGCGCAGAGACTTGTAGGCTTCCACATAGCCAAAGGGCATCTTTTTATCGGTGATCAGCTGCAGGGTGCGGTGCTCACCTTCTTTTTTCTTTTTACCAAACAGATTCCACATCGTCTTACACCTCCGGGATCAGGCCCAGCACGGGCAGGCCGAGCTTCTTCTGAACATCTTCGTCATCCACAACGGTATCATGCAGCAGATGTGCCAGCACCAGAATGCCGCACACCAGCACAGCACCCAGCAGGCCGGCCAGCACAACGTACTTCGTAGTCTGGGGGAACACCTTGTTGGGATCGATGATCACATCGCTCACCGCCTTGCAGGAACCGGCTTCCACCTTTTCCACCAGCACGTCGGGCACGATGTCGGCAATGGTCTGTGCGATCTCACCCGCACGCTCTGCATCCGTATCGGTGACCGTGATCTTCATGATCTGGGTAGCGTCCACATCGGCAACATCCACCATGTCGTACAGCTCGGTGTAGGTCATATCCAGATCCAGTTTGTCGATCACCTCGTTCAGCACGGTGTTGCCCTTGATGATGACCGCATAGGTGCTGATCAGGTTCTTGGCAGAATTGAAGTTATCACTGGTAAAGGTGGAGGAGTTATCCTGCCGGGTATTCACGATCATGTTGATAGAGGCCTGGTACTTGGGTGTAAGCGCAAACACGCACACCAGCAGGCAGATCAGCGCTGCCGCAACAGCTGCTGCCACGATCTGCACGGCATGCGCCCACAGCAGGCGGGCCAGTTCCATCAGATCAATGGTCTCCTCGTCCTCCGTGCTCCGGAGCGACTGTCCCATAGTTGCTTTTTCGTCCATAATAGCGAAACTCACCTTTCTTGTTTTCCGCAGTGCAAGAAATGTACACCGGGTTCCTATAGATACACATTCGTTTTATAATGATAGCACATCTTGTTGTATTTTACAAGCAGCAAATGCCATTTTCTGCCGGCAAATATATGGACAAAATATGCCCTGCCCCGTACAAAAAAGGCATCCGCAGCACATGGATGGCTGCGGATGCCTTCGTTTTACGGATTTTTAGCGAATACGCTTAGCGGGAGCCCTTATCGTAGGGGATACCCTCGGCCTTGGGTGCCATGCTGTTCTTGGAGGTGAAGGCCAGAATGACCATGGAGGCCACAAAGGGCATCATATTATAGATGTTGCTGGACCAGTGCAGCTGCGCAAGGAAGGTGGAGTCTGCAATATTGGCAAGGCTCTTGAACACGGCAAAGAACATGGCCGCGCCAAAGATGTGGAAAGGCTTCCACTGGCCAAAAATCATAACTGCCAGTGCCAGAAAGCCTGCACCGGCCACGCCGACTTCAAAGTTCCAGGTCTGCACCGGGGGCACGATATACGCCAGACCGCCGACGGCGCCCAGCGCACCGGAAAGGATCACACCGGCGTAACGCATCTTGTAAACGTTGATGCCCACCGAGTCCGCAGCCTGCGGGTGCTCGCCGCAGGCACGCAGACGCAGGCCGAAGCGGGTTTTATACAGCACGATGTAGCTGACCACCAGCAAGATCAGCCCCAGCGGCACGAACACGCTGAGTTCCAGTCCGCCGATGCTGAACAGGAAGGGCTTGTTGGAGTAGTTCAGCTTGGCGCTGCCGCTCTCGCTGAAGTACTTGGAGATGACCACGGCAATGGCGGTAGCCAGCAGGTTCAGTGCCGTGCCGCCGATGGTCTGGTCCGCCTTCAGGTTGATGGAGGCAAAGGCCAGCAGCAGGCTGTAGATCACGCCCGCCAGCGCTGCCACCAGAATGGAGATCAGCACCACAAGGAAGGGCGACAGGCTTGCAGGCAGCATGGTCAGGGTAAGCACACCGGCCACACCGCCGATGACCATGATGCCCTCCAGTGCAATGTTGATGATACCGGAGTGTTCGCTGAACATACCGCCCAGTGCCACCAGCATCAGCACGATACCGTACAGCAGGGTATATTTGATCAGAAGCAGCATATTACTTGCCCTCCTTTTTGGTCTTTTCTGCGGCAGGCGCAGGCTCTGCGTTCACATTGGTCTTTTCGGCATTCCGGAACAGCAGGCTCTGGATCTTGCCGCGGAACAGCATGGAGAATGCGCACAGATAGATGATGATGCCGCTGATCAGATCCGAGATCTCAGTGGGGTAAAACTTGGTGGACAGGAAGGAGCCGCCGACCGAGATATGGGAGATGAACAGCGCAGAGAACACGGTGCCAATGGGGTTGGAGCTTGCCAGCAGTGCCACCGAGATACCGTTGAAGCCCATGCCCGGCAGGCTGGTGGAGTTCAGCGGGTTCCACTGGGACACGTTGGACAGATAGAACAAACCTGCGCCGAAGCCTGCCAGCGCACCGGCAATGGCCATGGAGAGGATGATGTTCTTCTTCTCGTTGATACCGGCGTAACGGGCGGCGTTCTTGTTCAGGCCAACGGCCTTGAGCTCGTAGCCGAAGGTGGTCTTGTTCAGCACCACCCAGATCAGCACGGCCACCGCTGCCGCCAAGAAGATGGCAATGGTGGTGCTATTGGTCTGGAACAGCTTGTTCAGGCCGAAGTCCGGGATCAGGGACTGGGCAAAATCGGCGTTTTTGCTCAGGTTCAAAGTACGGGTGTTGCGCACGTCGTACATGGGGCCGGTGCCGTTCTGGTAGATGAGTTCATTTACCAGATACAGGCCGATCCAGTTGAACATGATGGAGGTAATGACCTCGTTGATGTTGAAGTAGGCCTTGAAAAAGCCGGGGATCGCGCCCCACAACCCGCCCAGCACCGCTGCTGCCAGCAGGCAGACGAACCAGGGCAGCTTGAGCATAATGGCGCAGTACAGCGCACCGTAAGCGCCCAGCGTATACTGACCGGCTGCACCGATGTTGAACAGGCCGGTCTTGAAGGCAAAGGCCACGGACAGACCGGTCATAATCAGGGGTGCGGCATTGGCAAGCTCCTTGCCCACGCCGTAGGGGGCATCGTGGAAACCGCCCTTGATGATGCGCACAAAGCCATCGCCCCATGCGTGTGCGGGGTTGATGGCTACCAGCACCAGAAAGCCCACCAGCAAACCAATCAGGATGCACAGCAGTGCAGCCAGCACGCTGGTAACAGAGCTTTGCAGGCTGCCGCTGCGGGAAAGTTTTTTCTTATTCATGTGTTACTGCTCCTCCTTTCCCTGCTTGCGGGCGCCTGCCATATACAGACCCAGCTCCTGCACGGTGGTGGTCTTGGGGTCAAACTCGCCCACGATCTCGCCCTCGTACATTACAAGGATGCGGTCAGAAAGGTTCATCACCTCGTCCAGCTCCAAGCTGACCAGCAGCACGGCCTTGCCCTTGTCGCGCTCGGCCACGATCTGGCGGTGGATGTACTCAATGGCACCCACGTCCAGACCACGGGTAGGCTGCACTGCCACCAGCAGCTTGGGGTCGCGGTCGATCTCGCGGGCAATGATGGCCTTCTGCTGGTTGCCGCCGGACATACTGCGCACGGTGGTCAAACTGCCCTGACCGCTGCGCACGTCGTACTGCTCAATCAGCCGGTCAGAGTACTCGCGCACCTTATCGGCACGGATAAAGCCACCCTTCTGGAACTCCGGCTGCCAGTAGCGCTGCAGCACGATGTTGTTTTCCAGACTGAAATCCAGCACAAGACCGTGCTTGTGGCGGTCCTCCGGGATGTGACCCATGCCGTCCTTGGCGCGCTGGCGGATGCTCTCGTGGGTGATATCCTTGCCGTCCAGCGTAAGCTTGCCGCTAGACAGCTTGCTCAGGCCGGTCAGGCCGTAGATGAACTCGGTCTGGCCGTTGCCCTCGATGCCCGCCAGACAGACGATCTCGCCTGCGTGCACCTTGAAGGACACGTCCTTCACCACATCCTTCTTGCGCTGGTCGTTGTGGATGGTAACGTTTTCCACGTCCAGCACAGTCTCGCCGGGGTGCGCGGGCTGCTTTTCTACCTGCAGCTGCACGTCACGGCCCACCATGCGGCGGGAAAGCTCTTCCTTGGTGGTACCCTTGATATCCACCGTGCCCATATACTTGCCCTTGCGCAGCACGGTGCAGCGGTCGGCCACAGCCATGATCTCGTTGAGCTTATGGGTGATGAACAGGATGGACTTGCCCTCCTTCTTGAACCCGCGCATGATCTCCATCAGTTCGTCGATCTCCTGCGGGGTCAACACAGCGGTGGGCTCGTCAAAGATCAGGATCTCGTTGTCGCGGTACAGCATCTTCAGGATCTCTACGCGCTGCTGCATACCCACCGAGATATCGCTGACCAGGGCGTCCGGGTCCACCCGCAGGCCGTACTTTTTGCTCAGCGCCATCACCTTTTTGCGTGCCTCGGCCTTCTGCAAAAAGCCCATCTTGTTGGGCTCAACGCCCAGAATGATGTTGTCCAGCACGCTGAAGCATTCCACCAGCTTGAAATGCTGGTGCACCATGCCGATGCCCAGTGCGTTGGCATCGTTGGGGTTGCGGATGGCAACCTCCTTGCCGTTTTTCAGGATCTTGCCCTGTTCCGGCTGATACAGGCCGAACAGCACGCTCATCAGCGTACTTTTGCCCGCACCGTTCTCGCCCAGAAGGGCGTGTACCTCGCCCTTGCGCAGTTGCAGGGTGATATCATCGTTTGCCTTGATACCGGGGAATTCCTTGGTAATGTGGAGCATCTCGATCACATAATCCTCTGCCAATCTGCTCACTCTCCTTTCGTGCCGTAACGACACCTTTTTCTATACTACAACCCATTATACCTGATTTTTTGCAGTTTGCACACGGCTTTTTGATTTTTTGTCAAAAAGCACAAGTAAAAGTATTACTTTTGTACGGTCTGCATGATTTCCTACCTGTTTCTCCCACACAGGCATACAAAAAGGGCGGGGTGCCCCTGCATGAGCACCCCGCCCCTATTACGGGAGTAATTCCGGGATAGCGATTACTGGATGTAGTTGACCTTGGTGAACTCGCTGACGGTGGGCTTGATAGCGTCGTCAGAGCTGTTGTCCACAACGAGCTCGCCGGAAGCGATCTTGCTCTTCAGGGTCTCGTACTCGTCCTTGGTGAAGGTCTTGAAGTTCCAGCTGTCATCAGCAGTGGGCAGACCAACATAGTCGCCATCCTCCAGACCGAAGTTACCGTTGGTAGCAGCGATGTTGCTCCACTCGCCGGCCTCGATGTCGCCCAGAGCGGTGCTGACAGACTCAGACAGGCCCTTCATGGCAGAGGTGATGAACGGGTTGTAAGCGTAGCCGTCCTTCTCAACGCCATTAGCACCGATGTAGTTCTGGTCAACGTCAACGCCCACAACGTAGCCGTTGTTCTTCAGAGCAGCCTCGACAGCGGAAGTGTAGATGCCGCCGCCGCAGGCAAAGACGATCTGGGTGCCGTTGGCATACCAGCCCTCCATACGGGAGGTGATGTTGGCATCGCCGTAGAACTGGCCGCCGTAGAAGTAGTTGATGTCAATGTTGGTGCCCAGCTCCTTTGCAGCAGCGTCAGCGCCCTGCACATAGCCGTAGCCGTAACGGATAACGGCGGGCACAGCCATGCCGCCCAGGAAGCCCAGCTTGGTGTAGCCGTCCTTAACAACGGCGTAGCCTGCCAGATAGCCTGCCTGCTCCTCCTTGAAGGTGATGCAGTAGCAGTTGGCGGGGATGCTGTCGGTGCCGATATCGCCCTGGGTCACATCGATCGCGATGAACTTGATGTCGGGGTACTGCTCAGCAGCCCATGCCAGAGATGCGCCGTACAGGTAGCCAACGCAGACGATAACGTCGGCGCCGTCGTTGACAGCCTGACGGATCATGGTCTCGCGATCCTCATCGGAAGCATCGGAATCGGGGATGTAGTACTGGCAGTTGTCGCCCATGTAGCTGGAAACAGCAGCCCAGCAAGCCTGGTTGAAGCTCTCATCATCGATCGTGCCAGTATCGCAGGTCAGAGCGACCTTAGCGATCTTCTCAGCGCCGTCTGCTGCGCCGGAAGCGGCGGAAGAGCTGGCAGCTGCGGAAGAAGCAGTGCTGGTAGAGGAAGCGGAGGAACCGCCGCAGGCGGTCAGAGCAGCGGCAGCGGCAGCAGCACCGGCCACAGCCAGAAAGTTACGACGAGAAATCTTCATAAGAAACTCTCCTTTTATTTTAAAAAATTGCGTCAAATGAATGAAATGTGCACTCTGGCACATCTACTGGCTCAAGTATAGCGGGTGGAAGTGACAGATGCAAGCAATTTCCGATTACAAATTCTTTACAAATCCCTTGTATAATTTATAAAAAAGTAATGCTTATTCACCAAATTTCCCCTGCTTGCGCTGTTTTTCGCAGAAGGACAGTTACTTTCCTTCCACGGCGCTGTTGCCCGCCACGTTGGAGGGGCCAAAGCCGAAGGGCAGCAGCTCGTCCATGCTGCGCTCAATGAAGTCCTCCGGGGTCTTTGCCATAATGACGTTCAGCTCCGGCCCGCCAAACTCGAATAGTGCCTGACGGCACACCCCGCAGGGCGAGGTGATCTGCCGGTTCACTTCGCCCCGGCGGCTGCCCACCACCGCAATATCCGTAAACGCGGTCACACCTTCCGCCACCGCCTTGAACAGGGCGGTGCGCTCGGCGCAGCTGGTGGGGGTAAAGGCGGCGTTCTCCACGTTGCAGCCGGTAAAGATGCGGCCATCCGCAGCGCGCAGTGCAGCGCCCACCATAAAATCACTGTAAGGCGCATAGGCCTTTTCCCGTGCGGCCAGTGCCATGCGGATCAGCTGCTGTTTTTCTTCCATGGTCAGTTTCGTCATGCTGTTTCCTCCTTTTACGGGCAAAAACAGCGCGGCTGTGCCTTGGGGCGGCAGCCGCGCTGGAAAGTTATGCGATCAGTACTCTGCGCCCAGAGCGACCTTCATCATGTCGGTAAAGCTCTTCTGGCGCTCCTCGGCGGTGGTAATGCCGGGGGCCACAAAGCTGTCCGAGATGGTCAGCAGGCAGGCGGCGTTCTTGCCCAGCACCTGCGCGTTGGCAAACAGAGCAAAGCTTTCCATCTCCACGCACAGGCAGCCGTCCTCGTCCCGCAACTTTTCCCAGTAGGTGGGCTTTGCGTCCGAGGGCTGGCGGTAGAACACATCCGAGGAATGGATGTTGCCCTCGATCAGGGGAATGCCCTGCTTTGCAGCGGAGGCACGCAGCTTTTCGTTCAGGGCTGCGCTGGGCAGGGTGATGTTGCCGGTAAAGCCGCTCTGCACCCGGGCGTAGTTGCTCTCGCTCACAGCACCGGTAGCCAGCACGGTGTCAAACAGCTTGGCCTTCTCGGTATAGCTGCCAGCAGAACCGATGCGGATGATATTTTCCACGCCGTAGAAGTTGAACAGCTCGTAGGAGTAGATGCCGATGGAGGGCATCCCCATACCGCTGCCCATCACGCTGATGGGGCGGCCTTCGTAGGTGCCGGTAAAGCCCAGCATCCCGCGCACGCCAGTCACCTGCCGGACATCCTGCAAAAAGGTGTCGGCAATAAATTTGGCACGCAGGGGGTCACCCGGCATAAGGACTGTCTTGGCGAAATCGCCCATTTCTGCGCTGATATGAGGGGTAGACATAGATGATCTCTCCTTTTTATTCATGATACAGCAGAGGGGCTTTCCCCCTGCGGAAAAGCCCTTGCTGCTATTTACCGATATTTGCTGCGGTTGAACACGTTCTGCGGTGCGATGTAAGAGCCGTTGCGCCGGATCTCGAAGTGGCAGTGGTTGCCGCTGGAACGTCCGGTGCTGCCCACATAGCCGATGAGCTGACCCTGCTTGACCGACTGACCGGCGTGCACCACCAGCGACAGGCAGTGGGCGTACAAGGTGGTGTAGCCGTTGCCGTGGCTGATGATGATGGAGTTGCCGTAGCCTGTACCCGCACCGGCGCGGTTATAGCCGGCCTTGGTCACCGTACCGCCTGCCGAAGCGTAAATGGGCGTACCGGCGGCGGCGCAGATATCCACGCCCTTGTGGCTGCCGCCGTACCAGCGCGAGCAGTTCCGGTAGCCGGGCACCGGCCAGATGAACTGACCGCTGCCGGTGATGTAGGAAGTGCTGGTGGTCACCTTCTTGGTGCCCACCACGATCTTTTCGGTCACAGGCTCCTTGATCACTTCAGTGCTGAGGATCTGCTGGCTGAGCTGGGTGCCGTTGGTGTCGTACACACGCTGGGCCGTCACACTGCGGATGCCATTTTCACCGGCCTGCGTGGTCTTTTTGGTGCCCACGTTGTACTCTTTGGATTTGGTCGTCTCGCTGGTATAGGGGATCTCCTCCTGCCAGGTCTCGATCTTGGTGATGCGCACTTCCAGCGTGGCTTCCTGTTTGGTCACGATCAGCTCATCACCGGCCTGGATGTTGGAGGTCTCGGTCAGGGCCGCGCCCTTGAAGTTCGTATTCAGCTCGCACAGTTCCCGGAAGGTCAGGTCGTTCTTCTGGGCAATGCTCCACAGGGTGTCGCCGGTCTGCACGGTATAGATCTTTTCCTGCTGCTGCACGCCGGAAAGCATCGACTCCACATCGTTTTCCTGCTGGAAGCTTTCATTAAAATAGATGCCATTCTCCAGGGTGACCTCTTTGTTGAAGCCCACGGTCACATTGGGATCTTCCGGGTTCTCGTAGGGTTCCAGCAGGCTGCTCAGGTAACTCTGCAGGGCAGTGCCGTCCGAGCACACGGCGGTCAGTTCTCCGTCCAGATACAGGGCGGTGCCCTCACTGATCTGGTCGCTGGAGGACTTTAGGATGGCGTTGGCCATTTCGTTTTCGTCCAGCATGCTGTGTGCCACCGAAATGGTATAGGTGGGCTCCACCGTCCACTTGGTGTTCTCGTCCGTGCCTGCATCGTTGATACGCTCCTGCACGGCTTCCTTGGCAGAGTTGAACACATCCTCGTTGGCCACATAGCCCACGGTCTGGCCGTTCACCTGCACTTCCAGCGCATAGGGCTGACGGATGGTGTTCTGCACCACCGTGACCATCCCGGCCAGTGCCAGCACCGGCAGGATGTACATGGCCATGCGCGGCAGGGTGCGCACATTGCGCCGCACGCCGCCGACCAGATAATGCACGCTGTCCTTTACGGCTGCGCCAAAGCCCTTTTCCTTCCGGACGCGGCGCGCATGTACCAGCAGCGAACCCATGCCCCGGAAGAACAGCACGATGGGCCCGAACAGGTCGCGCACCATCTGGGCTGCACCGGGGAACGCCATGGACACGATGGTGTGCAGCAGGCTGCGCACCCAGAGCCGTGCACCGGACACGCCCCGGCACACCGTGCGTCCGACACGGACAAATGCATATTCGGCCGAAAATCCCAGAGCGTACAGGGCCTCACCTACGATGAGAACGAGGCGGTTCTGCAGCAGCTTCTGAGAAAAATGATTGACGTGATGCTGGGTCCTGCGGCGGAAGCGGTGCCGACGCAGGAGCTGCATGCATTGGAACTGTGCCCACAGGGAGCGCAGCTTCTGGCCGCGTTTTTTCGGCGGCTGCTGCACAGTCTCTGCGGTCTGCGGTTCCTTTGTCTTATCTTCGATCAAACGGGTTTCTCCTTCCTTGCCGCGCGGCAAAGCTGCTCTGCATCCAGCGCGGCGGTGGTTTCCACATCCTGTGCGGCTGAATGTCAGCGCACAGACGATCTATGCTCATTTTATTATACACCCTGCACGGAATGAAACAAGCACCTGAACAAAATTTGGGCAGTTCTTTCACGCACTTTTCACGAAAGCAGGTCGGCCATATCCTGCGGCAGCGGGCTTTCCACGGTCACCGTGCGGCCTGTTCCGGCGCTCACCGGGGTGCGGATGCAGATGCCGTCCGGCACCTCGGTGTACTCCGGCACACGGAAGGTCTGCTTTGCGCAGTGCAGTGCCTGCCGCCCGATGCGGTCCCGGCGGCCGCCGTAGAGGTCATCCCCGGCCAGCGGGTGGCCGATGGACGCAAAGTGCACCCGGATCTGGTGGGTGCGGCCGGTCACCGGCACGCAGGCGGCCAGGCTCAGGCCGTTCTGTACCTTTAATATGGTGTACTCGGTGCGGCTGGGCTTGCCCTCCGGGGTCACACACCGCCCGATGATGCTGTCGCCCCGGCGGCCGATGGGCGCGTCGATCACGCCCGGCCCCAAGGGCAGCTCGCCCTCCACGATGGCGTAATAGAGCTTCTGCACGTTTTCTGCCAGGAGCGGCGCAGCATAGGTGTTGCGGGCCGCCAGCACAAGGCCGCTGGTGTCCTTGTCGATGCGGTTCACCGGGCGGAACACCGGGCTGCGGCCCTGCTGCAGTGCCCAGGCTGCATAGCCGTTGGCCAGCGTGCCGCCGGGGTAGTTCAGAGTGGGGTGCACCGCCAGATGGGGCGGCTTTTCCAGCACCACGGCAAAAGCATCCTCGTAGACCACCTGCACGGCAATGTCCGGCTGCGGGGCCACGCCGCCCGCTTCCGGCGGGAGGTCGAAGCTCAGCACCTGCCCCGGGTACACCCGGCGGTTGGCCAGCACGGGCGCACCGTCGGCAAAAAAGCCGCCGCCCTGAAATTTGACTGCCCGGGCAAGCTCCGTAGAAACGGCACACTGGCGCAGAAAGTTCCGCACAAGCGTTCCATTTTGGGTCTGCAGGGTGTCCGGCACCGTGAAATACAGACGCACGCGCACCCCTCCTTTGCACGAAAAACAGATATAAATAGTATAGCAAAAAACGCTTTCGCTTGCAAATCTTGTTTTTTTATGGTATTATAAGGAACGGAAAACGAGTGGAACATACGGCGGCGGGGCGGCTTTGACCGCTCTGAG
>ERZ773107.1968-NODE-1968-length-16648-cov-4.555234_pt1 | contig 16648 bp, 12 predicted proteins | sample MGYA00580571_ERZ773107 | MGnify/ENA primary metagenome ERZ773107 (study PRJEB29015, sample SAMEA2737843) | human gut metagenome | biome: human gut; feature: human-associated habitat; material: faeces | place: China | collected 2012 ... | reverse complement strand
CTGCCTCGGCATCGTCAGTCTCATTGAAACCAAGCATTACCTTATGCTCATCAAACGTACTATCCTCGTTGTACTGGTCAACCACGAACACCCTGCGTCCGTTCCATCCGTCAATGTCATCAGAGAGGAACACGTCTATATGGTCTCCGTCCACGCCCTCCGTGCCACGGATGTAGCCGTAAGTGTTCTGCATGGTCGTTTCCCACTTGTTGCCGTTGGCATCCACGCCGCTGCGCACACTGCCCTTGGGCTGCTCGATGGTAATATCGAACACCCCGACCTGTACATGACCTTTCTTGTAATTCCCGGCTTCTTTCTGCGCTTCGGTCGGATTTACATTCACTTCCGCTTCCGCTGCTGCGATTTTTTCTCCTAACTCACTGCTTTTAACAGAATTATTCGTACCTTTGCTGTCAGAGGAAGTGCTTTGAGGAGTTATTCCCGAGTCCTTTGTGGCAGTCTCGGTTTTAATTGACTGCTCATAGTCCAAACCTTGCCTTTCAGCCGAAGAGGTAGTCGCATCTTTCGGAGTGCGCCAAATGACACTTCCTTCCAAAAGACCTGTGCTTTGGTGTGAAGCGCTGCCGGATTGTTCGCCGCTTAATGGACTCTTACCGGTGGGAACACTTGCAGATGCGGCATCTGTAGAAGAGGAAACATCTTTCGCGCCCCTCTCCCAAAGCATAGGTCTTTTATTTAAACCGCCTATTGATTCATAACCGGAAGTCTTTAATCCATAAAATTTGCCATTGTCAGAATTGATAAGAATCGTAATCGCACGTTTCCCAGTACGTTTGCGCCCATTCTCTATGGAGAATATCAAAGCACCGTCATAACCCAATCGCACATGGTCAAAATTATTCATAACATCAAGCACAAACGAAACAGCCTCGTCTGTAGATGAAATTCCCAATTCCTTCCCATGTCGCTCAATCATATGGAGCATCATGCCGGGGGTCAGCCTGAATGGAGCTTTTGTATATCCTATCTCGTCAAAGACTTCTTGCGGTATATCGGCAAGGTCTATATTCCCGTTTTCATCTTGATAGAAATACTCGCCATTCCCTGATTTATTTTCACTTAGCGTATATCTCGCTTGCTTGCTTTCACTATCTGCTTCAATTCGTTTATTGTTGCCTCCAATCGTGCTTCTTTGTTCGTCAGATTCTTCAATTCTTCTTCCACTGTCGGCTGCCCAGTTTCCGTTCTCAGTTCGTTTTCCTGTCTGATTATCTCCTCGGCTTCCTTGCTGCCCTCGTTGGCTTTGCGCACTACCGCCAGCCAATACATCGCTTCTGCGTTGTCCATCATATTCAAATTTTTCGTTTTCGTATAATAATTCGTTTCTCTTGTTTACCGCCTCGTTTATGGCTTCTGCCAGCGTCCTCGGGGTGTTGTCCGGCTCTTCAAACAAGGTTGTCTCCTGCGTGCCCTGCACCAAGTCGTATATCTCCGCAAACATCCCCTGCATGAATCCTTGGCTGCTGCCCTTGTACATCGCCGCCAGAAGCAGTGCGAAGTTACTGAAATTATCGGCAGGAAGGTAACTCTCGCCCGTTGCGTCATCAATCTGGTATTGGCGTTTCCAGCTTTCAACTGCCATCCGTGCCTCCTTGAAATTTTTCGCTTCGGTAAACAGTTTGTCCTGCGACAAGGCATAATAAGCCCGGATTGAGTTCTGTATCTCCTGGGCCATACGCTCTGCACTTGGGCTGTCATAATCCCTGAATGCCGTTGCGAGAATAGCCTTTTGAGCCTTTACAGGCAATGCGTTGAACATTTCTTCAAGACGAACACTGCCACCCTTGAAAATGCTCTGGTACATGATTCCGCGCAAGTCATTCTTGGCTTCGGCGGTAAGGTTGCCCTTGCTGTCAAATGCGCTGCTGTATTGGGTCGGTGTGATGTAGCCTTTCTGCATCATCCATTTCAACACATTTGTACCGTTGGCATCCACAAGACCGGCAAAGGATATTTCCTCATCGCTTGAAGCAAGCAGCAGGTTGGCGAACGAACGCATGTCATTGCCCATCTTCTGCATGATGTTCTTGGGCTTTATGCGTTCAATCCCTCCGCTCTCGGTGTCCTGTGCCACATACTGACCAAGATTAATGGCCTCCGCATCATCCACATCAACCATATTCACAAGGACAGGATGTTTCATACCATCAATATCTTCCGCTTGCAAGCCAAACTCGTCTGCGTGGTCTTTCAGATATTGTTTGTATGTTTCCGCCTGCTCCGAGTGGGCTGCCCACATCCGACGGAGAGCGTCACTTCGGTTGTTGCCCTGTATGACCTCCCCTCGTGCGTTCACGGTAGGCGCACCCGTATAGGCGGTAACGGAAGATGTGATTTCTTCTGGACGGATGTTTCCTGCAATCTTTCGGGAAGATAACAGGCTAGCTTCGTCATTCCGTTCTTTTCTGCATCCACGCGCATGCTGCGGAATTTCAGAATATAAAATTCCTTCGCATCCTTCGTGCAGCGGACCTGCTTGTACAGCACAGGACCTTTATCATACAGCTTGATCACCACCGCCGTAATCAGCATGATCGGCGATGTCACAACAATCAGGATCAGCGAACATACTACATCGATAAACCGTTTTGCAATTCTCTGTTCTACGCTCAGCGCATATTCCCTCGTCAGCAGAATCGGCGTATCAAACAGGTGCAGCTGCTCGCTTCCCTTTACCAGCACATCCGGAATCTTCGGCATCATATAAACGCGGATCGAATGGCTATAGCAATATTTGAGCAGCACGTTTCTGTCCATCGTATGAATATCCCAGAGAACGACCGCATCATACTTTCCGACCTCGCGGATCACCGCATCGTACCCCTCTTTGATATTCATGCACTTTGCAACATGATATTTATCCTTCCGTCCTGCAAATTTTCCAAGGATATCCTCTACCGGGCGCTCGCCGTGCACCAAAAGCAGCTCCCGCGGAGGAAACGCACGACGGTAAATCAGATTACACAGCCAGCCCCACAGCCCTGCAAACACCAGCTGATACAGCATCATCGACACCATATGCCCCCCGCCGATGATAAACCAGCCATACATCAGGGACAGCTGTGCATAGCTGATTACATTGACGCACAGAAGAGAAAACAGCTGAGACAGGAAAATATCCAGCGGTTTCAGATAGCCGATTTTGAGTGCTCCATAAGTATTGGAAAAGAAAAAGAGCAATATGAAATACAATGCAACAATCAGCAAATGACCGTTTACATTAAAACGGTTATGCGTTTTCCATGCAATATGATGATAATAATAGGCGAACCAGTCGTGCGCATAAAAAGCAGTCAGCACGCACAGTCCAATCAGCCCAAGCGCCAGAATAATCAGCCGCTTGACAGAATCGTTTTTCTTCATCTTCCGTTCTCCCGCTATATTCTTCTCCACACAGCGCGCACCGCCCACATACAAAAACATGCTGCGCTTGCGATCACCGACATTTTTTCCTGTTTCCGGTAAAGTCCCCAGATTCTTGTAATCGCCCGGAGCTTGTTCGAGGAAAGGGATTTTTCCGGTCTTCTGTAGATCACCAAATTTTCCTTTAACCCGTAAGCGACGTGTCCGTTTCTTAAAATCTGCCACCACATCGCCGTGTCCTCGCTCGGCACGTCCGGCATCTGCAAAAGCGCCTTGTCAATTTTTTCACAGTCAAACAGCACCGTGCTCGTAAAAATGACCGTCCGGCTGAGCGCTTTCTGATAAGTCAACTGATCGGGAACCCGCACGATTTTGCCGGTTCCGACCGCATGCTCGTCTCCAAATTCATACGAGCAAAATACAAAGGCTGCGTCTTTTTCCCGCAAAAAAGCCATTTCCCGTTCCAGCTTGTCCACCCGCCAGATATCGTCCGCATCCATAAATGCGAGATAACGTCCATTTGCATGTGCTGTCCCGAAATTTCTTGCATTTGCCGCGCCCTTTACCCCGTCCGTCTGGGAAAGAAGCCGAATTCGCGCGTCTTTTCTGCAGATTTCTGACACAAGACCTGCGCTCCCGTCCGTAGAATGATCGTCTACCACCAGCAGCTCCCAGTCCGTCCATGTCTGGCGGCGAACCGATTCCAGCGCTTCCTCCAGATACGCCTGGGCGTTAAAAACCGGCATCACAATGCTGATCAGGTTCTCATAATTCATTACAGTTCTTCCTTTACCAGATAAATCGGACGCTTTTTCACTTCCAGATAGGTCTTGGACAGATACTGTCCCACGATTCCCAGGCAGAAAAGCTGCACGCCGGAAACCAACAGAATAATACATACCATCGACGGCCAGCCGGGCGTCGGATCATGGTAAATCAGGTTTTTGATAATCAGGGCAATGATCGCCACAAATGCTATAATGCAGAACACAACGCCCATGATAGACGAAATTGCCAGCGGCACTGTTGAAAATGCGGTAATTCCATCCAGCGAATACAAAAACAGCTTCCAGAAGCTCCATTTTGTCTCGCCGTGGGTGCGTTCCACGTTTTCATACTCCAGCCACTTCGTCTCATAGCCGACCCAGCCGAAAATTCCTTTCGTAAAACGGTTATATTCGCACATCGAAAGAATTGAATCCACAACCTGTCTCGTCATCAGGCGATAGTCGCGTGCGCCGTCCACGATCTCCGTTTTGGAAATTTTATTCATGATGCGGTAAAACATCCTTGCAAAAAACGACCGGATCGGAGGTTCGCCTTTTCGGGTCACACGTCTTGTCGCCACACTGTCGTAGCCCTGCTTAATGTAGGAAAACATCTCCGGTAAAAGTGACGGAGGATCCTGCAGATCAGCGTCCATCATCACGACATAGTCCCCCTTTGCTTTCTGGAAGCCCGCATAAATTCCTGCTTCCTTGCCAAAGTTGCGGGAAAAGGACACCAAATGCACCCGTTCATCCTTTTCGTGAAGCTTCCGAACCTCCGCTGCGGTATTGTCCTTGGAACCATCATCAATATAAATAATTTCCAGCTCCAGTTTTTCCTGCTCCAAAAAAGCGGAATTTTTCATCATTTCCTCATAAAAAATCGGAACGTTTTCCTCTTCATTATAGCAAGGTACGATTACGCTCAGTAACATGTTTTCCTCTCATTCCTGCGCACGCTTTTTGCGCATGCCGAGTTTGTGTCAAGCGCACGCAGACACAAATCTCGTGATTGAAAAATTTTATTTTTCAATTTTCTCTCCTGTAGTTGCGTCCATTCTTATCTTGTCCGCAATTCTCGCTATGTATTCGCTGTTTGTCGGCCTCGGCGCGCCCGTCTCCCGGCTGAACCCGAACAGATCCTCAAACACCTCCGGATTGCCCCGTTCCCAGGACACCTCCACCGCGTTTCGGATCGCGCGTTCCACCCGCTGAAGCGTTGTTTTGTAACGCCTTGCGATCACCGGATATAACAGCTTCGTCACGCTGCCAACCAGTTCCATATCCGAGACGGCCAGCAAAACCGCCTCCCTCAGATAATAATATCCCCTCAAATGCGCCGGAATCCCAAGTTCCAGCATAAACGCCGATATCTCCCGCTCCGTTTCGAGTGTTTCTTTCCATTCTGCAGCCATTTCTGATTCCTCCTCTGAGTCTTTTTTCCGCACCAACAGTGTGACCGCACTGTGAACATTCTGCCGCTGCTTTCTACTTTATTCTAACACTCAGATTTTGGAAACCAAACGGAAAACGGTCGTGATATTTCGCGTTTTTTCGCCGTTTAAAGCCGTTCCGTCCTGCCTTCTTTTTCCAGCGTCTCAACGACTTCCTTGACGCGCTGTGCCTGATCGACAGGGCAGACCAGAATCGAATCCCTGCCCTCTACGATGACCAGGTTTTCAACGCCGACTGCGGCGATCAGCTTTTTACCGCCGTATACAACGCAGTTTTTCGCGTCCAGAAGCAGCGTATCGCCGGAGCTGATGTTACCGGCAGCATCCCGGGTGCGCACTGCATCCAGCGTATCCCAGCTGCCAACGTCGTTCCAGCCGAAATCTCCTTCCAGCATCAGAACACCCTTTGCGCGCTCCATAATGCCGTAATCCACGGAAATCTTCGGGATGGTCGGATAAACCTCATGCAGAACCTCCTGCTCTTTTTCTGTGCCGAGCGCTGCCCCGATCTGTTTCAGACAGGCGTACACATCCGGCAGAAGTTCTTCGAAATAGTAAAGAATCGTGGAGGCTTTCCAGACAAACATGCCGCTGTTCCACGCATAACTGCCGGATGCCAGATAGCTTTTCGCCGTTTCCAAATCCGGTTTTTCCACAAATTCTTCTACCTTACGCCATACTTTTCCAGCCTCTTCCACGCTGCGGATATAACCATAGCCGGTCGAGGGAAACGTCGGATGAATCCCGATCGTCACAAGTGCGTCCGTCTCTTCCACTGCACGAACCGCTTCTTTCATCACGCGGGTGTATTCCGCCTCATCACGGATATAAGCGTCCGCCGCAAAAATGCACATCACGCCGTCACCGTATTTATGCAGAATTTCCATCGCCGCATAACCGATACACGCTGCTGTATTGCGCGCCGCAGGCTCTGCCAGAATATGATCTGCCGCAATTCTGCCTGCTGTGCGCTCCTTCATCATCTTTGCCTGTGTCTCATTGGTCACAATAAAAATGTCCTTCTGATCCATCAGGTCATGCTGTCTGTCGATCGTCTCGTTAACCAGAATATCTTTGCCGGACAGGTTTAAAAACTGTTTCGGCTCTGCCTTTGTACTCAGCGGCCAGAAACGGGTTCCGCCCCCGCCTGCCATAATTACGCCATAGGTTTTCATGTTGTATTTCCTTTCTGAAGTGCTGCGCTTCCGTCAGCCCATTCCATGCATTTTTACAAATCCTTTTCGGCTTTTTCCGGATCGCTTCTATTTTGCCGGATCATTTCGACTTTTTGCGGAAGCCGTCCCGAATCGAGTTGCCCCGCAGCTCGATATCCTGTACGATTGGGGATGACGGGAATTTGTTATACCCGATCTGCCCTCTGTCCGTCGGCACATAGATCGTCACACCATCCACCTCGTACATCTCTGCAGATCCATCTACATAATCCTGCTGCCACAGATAATACGGCTCATATGCCAGCTCCCGAACCATCTGTATCAGATTATACCCCTTATAGGTAAAAAATGCTACCAGCAATCCCACAAATGCCCAATATCCGGCATTTTTCAACCATTTACGCCCATTGTGTCCCTGTTCTGAACCAGCCAGCTTTTCCGCCGCCATACAATACAGGCTTCCAAACACCGTCAGCGGCAAAAACAACACATAAAAATATCCGTACCGCACCAGCGGCGCCCCGAGCTGCCAGAAGAAAAAACCGACCACTGCACACAGCTGAAGCAGGGAAAAACACAAGGGCGTAAGATGTGCGACTCGGCGGGCGGGCAAGGGTACGCCGGTTTCCCGTTCAGACACAGCGCTGCCCGCATGGAGCGTGACTGTTACCCGGTCTGCTTTGGACGTGTGCGTACCATTATCCACGGACGCAGCGCCGCCAGCACGAGATGCAACCGTCACCCGGTCTGCTCTGACTGCGCGCGCAGCTCCGAGCACCGCCAGCACTGCACTCACCGGGATCGCTGCCCAGCCTGCCAGCACCAGAAGCTTATCGAATCCAGCCTGCGCTGCAAACCAGTTCGGCAGCCACTGCTTCAACGGCTGATCCAGCTGATAAACATTGTAAATCTCCCGCGCATACGCCTGGATTTCCTTTGCGTCGCTGTCCGCATAGCCTTTGGAAATTTTCCAGTCTACCGGAAACCAGTCCAAAAACGTAAACGGATAAAACAACCAGCCGGAAATCAGCACATTCCGCGCCAGATACGGAAATGCAATCAGAAGTCCCAGCGCGATATAGCCTGCAATCTGCAACCATTTTTTCTGCCGGAGCAGCAACACCGCCGGATACAGAACCAGAAGCAAAATTACCGCTGTGGACAGCTTCACCGTCGCCGCATACACCAGATACAGACTCAGCAGCGCGTAAGGCACGGTTTGCTTTTCCCCGATGGGACAGTCCCTTTCCTGCTCCCACAGTTCCACCCAGGTCATTATTACCCAGAATAAAACCAACATTGCAAAATAATCGGATGCCGGGGAAACCATCTCCCGGAACACTGCTATCAGATAAAAGATCCCGCCGATAGATAAAAAATCCGATATTCGCACTTTTTTTCGTTTCCAAAATGCCATAAGCCCTGCCGCGCATTTACACGCGCACAGCAGCGCAAAAAATCCAGCCACGCAGTGCATCGGCCGTCCGATCAGCCACGTCTCGCTAAAGAAGGCGCTGAGTGCAAAGGAAGCGCTGTTGTAACCGAACCGGCTGTGCAGATTCGCAAGCCCCGGCACAACGCCGTACTCTTCGATCCATCGAATTGCCTGTGCATGATACAGTCCCGTATCGTAGTGCATATAGCCCCTCGACGAGCCGTATGCAAATAAAAGCGTCAGACCGGCATACAGCAGCCAGACGGCTTTGTTTTTTTTGCGCCAAAGGCTTTTTGAGTTTTCAAGCCCTTCGTCGCTTCTTTCCGTTTTTTTCTGACATGTCTGTGTTTTCGAAATTTTGAAAAAATCCGCCAAATCCCGACGCAGCAGCATTCCGCCGATGACCGCAGCAAAAACGGCAATCAGGCTTGCCCAGAAGCCAACGCCGGCAAACAGGCTGAAATACTCTGCATACACATTCAATACGAGCAGACCCGCCATCATATAGGTTACTGCGCTATGAATCTGACAACCGCCCTTTTTTCGAAACGGTGCAAGACACGCAAAGCCCATCAGAAACGACAACGTCGCCATATACGCCCATTCCATTAAAATCATTATCATAATTTTGATACCCCTGTCTGATGCATTAAATGTACCATTGCCCCCATTTCATGTCAAGGAAATGGAGGTGCTCCATTTTCCGGGTAATTTTCTTGCTTTTTTCCCTCACTGACACTAAACTGAATCCATATACAGATCAAAATCGTAACTGTTCAGTACCCTCACAGATACGCGCAAAAATCCATTCCAAATCGGCTATGCCGATAGGATTTTTGCCTTCTAGTCTGAGTTTTCCTACGGTCAGCGCAGTAAATGCGCAGACCTACTGAACAGTTACTCAAAATCATTCATTGCTTTCCAGGAGGACTCCTATCTTATGACTAATATGACTAATATAATTTCATTCCAGAAGCCCGGTATCACTCGGATTACTGCAGCGTTTTTTGCAGCCTTTGCACTATGCGATATCGGTTCCATCCACCCGGCAGATATTTTTTCTGTCCTGATCTTTGCAGGCATGCTCCTCCTTTTTTCTCCAACGCTGACGCAAAGGCTGACGAATATCGGAGCAGCTTCTTCTGTGCTTCCGCGCCATTTTTATCCAATATGCAGACTTCTCGCAGTTCTCTACACCTTATTTTATGCAGCAGCAAAGCATGCTGAACTGTCCGGCAGCTTTGACAGCCGCATATTCAGACTTGCATTCCTGGCGGCTGCGGTTATCGGTCTGTATTTTATATTCTTCCGATTCTGTGAACTGTCCATGCTGTTTCTTGCATCCAGACAGCAGCGGCGTTTTGCCCAAAACACTTTGCAGCAGCCTGATGGTGCATGTCCTGTACCCCCAGCCATATCTGCAGTGCATGCCCTGTCCCGCAAACAGAAGCTGCTCTGTTACTTCGGTCTGCTCTTCTGCTGGCTATTCTGGTTTCTGTACCAGTTTCCCGGTGTTCTGACCCCGGACAGCATCAGCCAGTTTTCCCAGGCTACCGGCCTGATCCCGTTCAGTAACCACCACCCGATCCTGCACACGCTTTTGTTCTCCCTGTTTTACCATATCGGATTTTTTCTGACCGGAAGCATAAACACCGGAATCGCCTGTTATGTATTGTTCCAGATGTGCACTATGGCCGCTATTGAAACCTATACGCTATCCCTCCTCGCAAGATCAGGCGCTTCACGCCTCTGGCTGATTCTGTCTTTTTGTTTCTGGGGGCTCGTTCCATTTCACGCAATTTTTGCCGTAACCGTCTGGAAAGATATTCTTTTTTCCGGATTTATGCTGTTATATCTTTGCTTTTTATATGAACTGCTCTGCAACCCGGATAACCGTCCGGGCATTTGGGCAGGGCTTTCCCTTTCCGGCTTTTTCGTCTGCACCCTGCGTTCAAACGGGCTTTATATCTTCCTGTTCACCCTCCCGTTTGTTCTGTTCGCATTTCGCCGGACATGGAAAAAAATGTTTGCCGTGCAGGTCGGCATACTTCTTTTATCCCTGATCCTCACCGGCCCTGTATACACTGCCTGTCATGTTGAGCGCGCTTCCTTTACAGAATCCCTCTCCATTCCTCTGCAGCAGATTGCCTGTGTCGTTTCTAACGGTCGACAGCTGAGCGCAGAGCAGGAAATGCTCATCGATGATGTAGTCGATACTTCCCTGATTCCGGAGTATTACAATCCGGTGATCTCCGATCCCATCAAGGCACTCGTCTCCTACAACCATGCCGATGCGATCATCCGGAATCCTTCAAAATATTTCACCCTCTGGATTCAGCTCGGTATTTCTTACCCGGGCGACTATCTCCAGGCCTTTATCGATCAGACAAAAGGATACTGGTTCCCCGCCCCGGCTGCTTTACGCACGAATGAAGGGATTTCTCCGAACGAAATCGGACTTTCCTGGCCGCATCTTCTGCGGGGTCAGTTTCCGGTCAAAATCAGTGAAATTCTTTTAAAGCTTCCTGATATGCTTCCGGTTTACGGTATTTTGTGGAGCATCGGCGCGTACTTCTGGGCTGTCCTGTATTTTGCCGCATATCAGTTTTTATACGGACAGCGGCGGTTTCTCGTGCTCTTTGTACCGTTTATCGGAACTGTACTTACCCTGCTTCTGGCAACTCCTGTTGCCTCCGATCTGCGCTACGCTTATCCGCTCATCCTTGCCGCGCCGTTTTTCATTGCGCTGCCGTATTGCCATCTTCAAACCTCCCGTCTGCAAAAATGAGATGGGAAACGTTGTAAAACTGACAAAAAAAGTGTAAAATAAAAATCAGGGGATGGCATTTTGCCTAATTTAGTTTCCAAAGAGAAAGAGGTATTTTATGGACTTTTTTAACGCACTGATTCACAACACGGTTTTTATGTCCGCAGTTACGGGGTGGTTCGCTGCACAGGTCATCAAAACAGTGATTTATACCTGTATCACCAAAAGCTTTGATCCGGAACGTTTAGTCGGAAGCGGCGGCATGCCCAGCTCCCATTCCGCCACTGTCTGCGCACTCGCAACCGCTGCCGGAATGCAATACGGCGGCAGCAGCTTTGAATTCGCCATTGCCGCTATTGTAGCAATTATCGTTATGTATGACGCCAGAGGGGTGCGCCGGGAAACCGGTCTCCAGGCACAGGTCATCAATGAAATGATGGAATTCTGGGAAAAGATGGGGCAGCCGATCTCCTACGAAGAAAAGCTCAAGGAATTCGTCGGCCATACCCCTTTACAGGTGTTTGTCGGCGCGCTGCTCGGCATCCTGATCGCCGTATTGTACGGCCTGTTCCTCGGTTAAATCTTTATCTGCTTGCGCCTTCCTGCAGACAACTTTCGTGTCTGTAGGAAGGCGCATCTGCGTTATAACGTTTTTTCCCGTAAAAATCTGCCCTCCTGACACAGAATTTTCACAGTTATTCTGTATAGTGATAACTAAGAAATTTGATGGAGGACATAATGTGAAAAATAAGCGTGATCGCTTATTTTTCACACAGCTATTTGTGCCGCAGGCGTCACAAAGTAGCTAGGATCGCAGAGCAGAACTGGAAGTTCTGCTCGCGGTTCCTTCGGCGCAAAGCGCCTGCGGAATGGAGATTAAAATGAGCCAACAAAAAGTAGACCGTTATAAACAGGAAAAAGCGCATCGCAAAGAACGTCTGGAGAAGGAAAAGAAACGAAAAAAGCTCCTTCGCATCTGCAGTTATTTCGTACTTGCAGTAATCGTACTTGCGATTGCTTTTGCAATTTACCGCCACTATACTCCCAAGACAGAGACACCGGCAGAAACAGAAACCACTGTCGAAAGCGTAATCGAAACAACTACAGCTGAAGAAAGCGCTACTGGAGAAGGCACTGTAGAAGAAAGTACCGCAGTTGAAACAGAGGACACAGATACGGAAAGCACCTCTGAAGAAACCGCTGATATAGAAAGCGCTGTAGAAGAAACAGGTGCGGCTGGCACGGAAAGCACTGCAGCTGATGGGGAAGCAGCCCAGGCGGAAAGCGCTGCTGAGTAAAACGATTATCATGAAAAAACTCCCATTTCCGGTGACAAATGGAGAATGATTCCTTCTTCATTTGCCACCGGAACGGGAGTCTTTTTATTCCTGATAATAGCATGCTCACAGAGCATGCATTACTTTCTTGCTATCAAATACAGGTCACAATACAGCAGCTCTCTGATCTTTTCCATCTTCACATCACCGCCCATTCCATCTGCAACGGCCTGCAGCGCCTCCTCAGTCTGCTCCATTCTGGAAACATATACAAGCACCTGATCCGCCTGCCGGATTGTATCATCCTCCACAGTCGAAACATCTGCAAGGCTCGCAAAATAAATTTCATCATACTGCATCAGCTCCAGTGAATCGTCCCAGATCATCCAGGTCAGGTTGGGATTATAAAAATAAACGACCGGTTTCTCTTTATGCTCCTGCGCAAACGCGATGTTTTTTGTGTCCTCTTCATAAAGAAACAGCACCTTTCCATCCGCCAGCCCTCGAATCTGTCCTGTTGCCAGCACCAGAAATACCGCCAGAAGCACATAGCCGGCTGCTTTATCGTGCACGGACCGTTTTTCCGGAGCAGATGTATCTCTGGTATCGCTGATTTTCCCCGCAGCGCTTTTTACAGCAGTCCCTTTTCTCATAGTCAACACGAAAAGCTTCTGTCCGAGCAGTACAAATATAACCATCATCAGCAGCAAAATCAGCCCGTAGACCGGAATCTGATATCGGTTCGCTTCCTCCGCCGTCAGGAGCGCTGTTTTGGTCACGACAAGGAAATAACCGAGTACTGCTGCCGCCGGAATCCAGAAAACACGCCGTGCTTCCCAGAATGATTCGCGGAAAGCGTCAGCCTGCCGGTTCGAATTTTCCTGCGCGGCTGCGTACTCTGCTGCCTGCTGCCCGGATTTCTGCGCGGCTGCGTGCTCTGCTGTCTGCTGCCCAGATTTCTGCGCAGTCGCAGCGACAGCTTTCCGTCCGGCTTTCATCCGTCCAATTCCCCAGACCGTCAGCGCCATCAGGACAAGCAGCAGAACAAATCCGTACAGCATCGACCCGAAGGCATATTCATTGAGCAGTCCTGCGAAGAACCGGAATCTTCCAAGCGTATTGCCAAGGTCGAAGAACGCACCCATCGCTTCCGTCCCCCGGTATCCCCGAAAAATATGGCTCAGACACGCCGGATAGCTGACTACGGCAAGTAGCATCGCTCCGATCACAGCAGTCGCATAAATGAGGCAGTCTTTCCATTTCTGCCCCCAGCTTTTCTGCTCTGCACGTTCCAACAGCAGATACAGCTCCATCGCCGCTGCCAGGAAAAACAGATAAACAGCAAAATAGTAATGCGTCAGAAAACCAAGATAAACAACCACCATCAGCGGCAGATAAAAGGAAAACCCGCGTTTTCTCTCCTGCAGGCTTTTTACATGCAGCCAGGTCACGAGCAAAATCCACAGAGCCAGAAGCATATACATTCGAACCAGCATAACGCCGGAATAAACCGCCGGGTTAAAACCATACAGGAGGCACACTCCGAAAATCATCACTCGCGTAATACGCTCCGGAACGTCCGCCGCCGTTACACAGGTCTGCGCTTTCCCACCAGGCGCAGCCGCGCTCCTCAGCGCACCCATCACAATCCGCCGCGTCAGCTTCGCCAGCACACTCCAGCTCAGAACGAAAAGCACTATATTCAGTCCAATTCCTGACCATTTGCTGAACCTTCCGGGAAACAGCGAGCATACCGTATGCAGCAGCAGATAGTAAAACGGCGGATGCACGTCATAGGTCTGCATGCGCGTAACCGTCCCATACTGAAACCGCTGCCCCGGCAGAACCCGGAATTCGTCTACTATCTCGCTGCCCGGCTTCCACTCCCGGTCGGTCGGCACCAGACCGATCGACACGTTGGAGGAATAATAGGAATAATATTCATCATAATGGAACCCTGCTTTTTTACTTCCAAAATAAAAAATCGCAATCAGCTGCACCAAAAGCAGCATACCAAGGATCAGATACCAGTTTCGTTTCTTCACATTCCCTCCTGCCCGCAGACGCAGATTTATGTTCTGCAGTTCTATCATACGTTGTTTTTTGATAAACATTTCTTTTTATAATAGTACCATGTTCTATTTTAATTTATTTTTCTGCATAACTCAAGAAAGCATTCTATTGTCATGAATTCAGTTCGTCCATGCCATTCTGCAGACACGTTCGAAGGAAGCAGAACAGTTCGTGGATATAGCCTGTATCCCCGACTATCTTCCACCTTTCAAAGAACTCTTAAAGGATCTGAGTGAGGCTTTATCGTATACAGGAATAATTAAGATTTAATATCGTTTTATGTAGTGACAAACCAATTTTGCTACGCTATAATTGTTACAGTTGTGTGACGCAGAGACGCTTCACACTTTTTTGTGCGGGCAGTAGGATATCCTGTGTATGGATTTCCGTTTTCCGCATTCGACGATTTATAAGAAAGAGAGGAACCAAAATGAAGAAACTGGCTGTATTTCTGCTGACCGGTCTGACATGCGCATCCATGCTGTTCGGCTGCGGAAGCAAAAATGACACCGTAGAAACCGTTCCGGTAGCTGAGGTGCAGGAAAGCACTGCCGCTCCTGCTGAAACAGAATCTGAGACGGAAACAGAAACCGTTGATGAGGATGTTCCTCCGGAAGAAGGCATGGTAAAAAGTGACCTGACCGGCGAATGGATCAGCGGCGATCTCGCAGATCAGCGTCCGATCGCAGTTATGATCCCCGATGAAAATGCAGCGCTCCCGCACTACGGGCTTTCCAATGCTGATATCCTGTATGAATGCAGCGTAGAAGGCAACATGACCCGTCTGATGGCTGTTTTCAAGGATTGGAAAAACATTGAACGCATCGGCAATATCAGAAGCTGCCGCGATTATTATGTTTACTGGGCAAAAGAATGGGATGCAATTTACTGCCATATCGGCGGTCCGTTCTACATTCTGAACGCGATCAATGATCCTACTACCAATAATATCACCGGTGCTGTTCTGGCAAGCGACCCTTCCCAGAAAAAAGGTCTGTACGACGCAGCCTTCTACCGCACCAGCGACCGTAAAGCTCCGCATAATGCTTATACAAGCGGCGATCGTATCGACAAGGCGGCGCAGGCGCTCGGCTATTCCGAAACCTATACTGAGAACTATCAGAGCGATCACTTCAAATTCGCTTCCACAAGCAATCCGAACACGCTGGAACAGTACGGAAGCAGTGCAATCCCTGCAACCAAGATCGATCTGGCAGGCGCTTACCCGATTACCAAGACCTATTTCGAATATAACGAAGAAGATGGTCTGTACTATCGCTTCCAGGGTATGCAGAAAGGCGACCAGAAGCATATGGACGGCGCCAATAACAAACAGCTGGCATTCAAGAACGTTTTAGTTCAGTTTGCTTATTATGAAACCCGTGATGCGAAGGGTTATCTGTCTTTCCAGTGCCACGACGACACCAAAGACGGCTACTACTTCACAAACGGCAAGGGCATCCATGTAACCTGGAAAAAGACCAGCGACTTCGCACCGACCAAGTTCTATGACGACAACGGCAACGAAATCGAAATCAACCCCGGCAAGACCAACATCTGTGTAGTTGAGCAGGGTAAATCCATTGACGCAGAATAATTTGTTCTGACATATCAATCGCCCTATCCAGCAGGTATTTTTTAACTGCGGATGGGGCGATTTTTACTTTTTAATACTCTTTCAAGTCATTTCGGACAAATCATGTCGACTTTTTACAAGTTACGTTTTAATGAAAGACAGAATCCACTTTTAAAACCATTTCCAGTGTCCCAAGAGCGCTGCTATCTCTAGTGAACCCATCCGAAAACTATCATCGTCCGCTTCCTCCTGGTTATTTAAGAGTTCTTCTACCTCTACTGTGCTCATCAGAAGGTCATCGGCAATCTTCTCTATGCTCTCGCCCCGCTGGTATTTGCCCGCTGCAAGGTTCGCAAGACCTTGTTCAATTCCTTTCGCCAGAGCTTCCTGATAAAGTTCTTTTGATCGATAAGTTAATACCTTTCCTCCCATAACTTCAGCCACCTCCTTTTCCACATTTTCATATTTTGACGCCAGTTTTTCCACAACAGTACGGGATAGTTCACACAACGCCCCACCTGTGACTGACCTCATGCGTCCGTTTTTACACTCCTGATCCAGCATTTCTGCCACCCTCTCGTATTCTCTTCTCAGTTTCTCAAGACGCTCTTCATCGCTGTCGATCTGCGACAGTTCTTTTTCATACCGGAAGATATAAAACGGAATCAGCATCCATAAACGCCGGTGAACTACCCATTGTCTAAAGCCAATGGGCTTCCTGCTTCGCAGACCTCGTAACC
>ERZ773107.1960-NODE-1960-length-16703-cov-7.424916_pt1 | contig 16703 bp, 15 predicted proteins | sample MGYA00580571_ERZ773107 | MGnify/ENA primary metagenome ERZ773107 (study PRJEB29015, sample SAMEA2737843) | human gut metagenome | biome: human gut; feature: human-associated habitat; material: faeces | place: China | collected 2012 ... | reverse complement strand
CGAGGGTGCCGCCGAACTTGCCAATGGCAGTACGGCAGGCGCTGGCGATGACGATTTTTTTCATAAGTAGCCTCCTAAAAAACTCTCTTTGGATGGACTATTGAGTAACAATCTATCTTCAGGCCGTCATAAACGCGGCATGAATGTGAATTAAAGCTCCCCTGCCTCGCGCTTGGCAATCAGCGCACGCTCGACATTGCGGGGTACAAAGCGGGAAACATCCTGCCCGTAGTGGGCAGCCTCCCGCACGATGGTGGAGGAAAGATAGCTCCATTTGATGGCGGTTGCCAGAAACACCGTTTCAATCTCCGGCAGCATGGCAAAGTTGGTGTGGGCCAGCTGGATTTCGTTTTCAAAATCCGTGACCGCCCGCAGACCGCGCACCATAACGGTGGCTCCCTTCTGCTTGGCGAAGCTGACCGTCAGGCCGTTGAAGGAGTCGACCTCCACATTCGGGATGTTCTTGCAGGCATCCCGCAACATGGCAACGCGCTCCTCGACCGTGAACAGCGGGGTCTTGGCACTGTTGACCAGCACCGCGACAATCACCTTGTCAAACATACGGCTGGAGCGCTTGATGATATCGAGATGCCCGTTGGTGACGGGGTCGAAGCTGCCGGGATACATGGCAATGGTAGGCATGATGTGTGACCTTTCCGGGGTGAAATTCGCTCTACCTGTTAAAAATTAAACAACTTTAAGGGTAAAGCAAGGCACCGGCGCCGCGCTGGCTCTTTGGGGCTTATCCATTGGGTCAGAAGTACGGCGGCATGGTGCCGCGGCGGTGGGGTGTTTCCCAAACCGCTACTATAGTTTTACCATCTTGTTAAGGTTTTGTCAATGACGAATTTGTTAAAATCCAGTCAAATTTGCACAAAATTGTTGTGCGCCCACCTATTTAAATAGCAGCGCACAGAATCCCGGAAAAATTATTTTTTGCACCCCCTCTCCCCTTCCCCCTCTTGACCCGCGGCAGATAACGTGTTATTATTTTAACATACGGGGCCTTCTACACAGCCCCGGCGTCTGAATGAGAAAAAAACGAGGTGCTGTAAAAATGAATTTTGAGGACCTGATTGCGAAAGTAAAGACCTGCGGCAAGCAGAAGCTGGCCGTTGCCGCTGCGGAGGATGACGCCGTTCTGGAGGCTGTTGACGCTGCCCACAAGCAGGGCATTGCCGATGCCATTCTGGTTGGCGATGAGGCAGCCATCCGCAAGATTGCCGCCGAGCTGAATATCGACCTTTCCGACTATGAAATCATCAACGAGCCGGACAAGGTGCAGGCTTCCTTGAAGGCTGTCAAGCTGGCCCATGACGGCGTTGCTAATATGTACATGAAGGGCCTGCTGGATACCAAGACCTTCCTCAAGAGCGTGCTGGACAAAGAAGTCGGCCTGCGCACCGGCAAGACGCTGTCCCACGTGGCTGTCTTTGAGGTCAAGGGCATTGAGCAGCTGCTCTTCCTGACTGACGTTGCCTTTATGACCTATCCGACTCTGGAGGATAAAGTACATATCATCGAGAATACGGTTGCTGTGGCCCATGCCTGCGGCGTGGAATGCCCCAAGGTTGCTCCACTGGCCGCTGTTGAGGTTGTCAACCCCAAGATGCCCTGCACCGTGGACGCGGACGAGCTGCGCAAGATGAACGCCGAGGGCAAAATCACCGGCTGTGTGGTCGATGGCCCGCTGTCGATGGACATTGCCATTGACCCTGAGGCTGCCCACCACAAGGGCGCACAGGACCGCCCGGCTGCAGGCCATGCGGACATCCTGCTCTTCCCCGACATTCAGGCGGGCAACCTTGTCTACAAGACGCTGGTTCACACGGCTGACTGCAAGAACGGCTGCATCCTGACCGGCACCAAGGTTCCGGCCATCCTGACCAGCCGCAGTGATTCCTTCCAGACCAAGGTCAACTCCATCGCGCTGGCCGCCGTTGTGGCCGCAGGTCTGAACCAGTAAAACGATTGAAAATAAAAGGAGACGTTTATAATGTCTATCAAAACTCTGGTCATCAACCCCGGCTCCACCTCCACCAAGGTCGGTGTGTTCGAGGATGAGACCCTGCTGTTTGAGGAAACGCTGCGCCACCCCACCGAGGAAATTGCCAAGTACGCCAGCGTCATCGACCAGAAGGACTTCCGCAAGGAAATCATTCTGGACTTCTTGAAGGAAAAGAACTGTGACCCCAAGACGCTGAACGTCATTGTGGGTCGCGGCGGCCTGCTCAAGCCCATTCCCGGCGGCACCTATGCCGTCAGCGATGCCCTTCTGGCTGACCTGAAGGCCGGTGTGCAGGGCCAGCACGCCTCCAATCTGGGCGGTATTCTGGCCCGCGAAATCGGCGATTTTCTGGGTGTGCCCAGCTACATCGTGGATCCGGTGGTTGTGGACGAACTGACCGATAAGGCCCGCATTTCCGGTATGCCGGAGCTGCCCCGCCGTTCCATCTTCCACGCGCTGAACCAGAAGGCTGTGGCCCGCCGCTTTGCCAAGGAGAACGGCAAGCGCTACGAGGACTTGAACCTTATCGTCATCCATATGGGCGGCGGCGTTTCTGTCGGCGCGCATGACCACGGCAAGGTGGTGGATGTCAACAACATTCTGGACGGCGAGGGCTGCTTCAGCCCTGAGCGCAGCGGCACCGTGCCGGTTGGCGACCTGGTCAAGATGTGCTTCAGCGGCAAGTACACCCAGCAGGAAATTTACAAGAAAATCTGCGGCAACGGCGGTTTCAATGGCTATCTGCACACCAACGATGCCCGCGAGGTCGGCAAGCTGGCCGAGACTGACGCGCTGGCCAAGCAGGTCTGGGAGGCATTCTTCTACCAGATTGCCAAGGATGCCGGTGCTATGGCTGCCGTGCTGCACGGCAAGGTTGACCAGATCATCCTGACCGGCGGCATTGCCTACAATCCGTTCACGGCACAGACTCTGACGGATTATCTGGGCTGGATTGCACCTGTCACCACCTACCCCGGTGAGGACGAGCTTCTGGCGCTCTGCCAGGGCGCGCTCCGCGTTATGACCGGTGAGGAAGAAGCCAAGCAGTATTGATGCTTTGATGCAATAAGCAGAACCGCCCGCGGCAACTGGTGCCGCGGGCGGTTCTGCTTTTACTGGTTACATTGCGGTGTAGGGGCGGGGCGCTGCTCCGCCCGCGGAAGTTACCCGGAAAATGTTGCTTGCCGGATACTTATTGCTTTTCCCGTTCCTCGTTCTTGCCAAGCTCCAGCTGGCGGAAGCCCTCGCCGTGAACCTCGTTGGACTGCAGCATGATGATGAAGCAGCCGGGGTCAATGGCCTGAATGGCGTGCTCAATCTCGTACAGCTGCTTGTTGGAGCAGGCGCAGAGCACCACATCCTTCGGCTGGCCGCCGTAGCCGCCGCGGCCCTGCAGAATGGTCGAACCGCGGTCTGCCACGCGGTCGATCTCGGCACAGGCTTCGGGACCCTTGTCGGTGACAATCATGGCCAGCATCGAGGACGAGAAGCCGAACATCATCTTGTTGATAACGGCAGAAACGATAAAATTGAACATAATACCGTAGATAATGGAATCTACATCCTGAAACACCGCGCCGTTGAGCAGAATGACCGCCAGCGCCGCCGCAAAGGTGATGTTGCCGAACGGCAGATGCGGGTGGCGGGCTTTGATACCCATGGTGATGAAGTCCAGACCGCCGGTGCTGGAATTGTTCATATAAATCAGCGCGTCGCCAATGCCGCCCACAACGCCGCCGCAGATGGTGGCCAGCAGGCGGTCGCCCTGATAGACCGGCATCAGGGGCAGCAGATAGTCGGTAAAGACGGCAAACAGCACCATGCAGTAGACGCTGCGGACAAAGAACGACTTGCCGAGCAATTTGTAGGTGCACAGGATGATGGGAATGTTGATAAGTACGTTGCTCAAGCCCATCGGAATGCCGAACAGGCGGTACAGAATGGCGCAGATGCCCGCAATGCCGGTGACAGGGACCTCGGCGGCAACGGCAAAGCTGTAGATGCCCGCCGCTGAGATGAAGCAGCCCAGGGTCTGCAGCAGAAAGTTCATGGACTTATTTTTGGTCATAGGGTGGAACCTCCTCAACAAAAAGGCCGGGAGCAAACAATGCTGCTCCCGGCCAAACAGTTACGTTCAGACGTTCTTTTTAATATTGGCAGCGCTGTAGGTGTTCAGCGCGGAGTTGTTCAGATTGTGCTCCAATGCAGCGCCTGCTGCGTACAGCTCGTCCTGAATGGCGGTGGACTTCATGCTGGTCAGCAGATCGTACATATTGTTCAGATCCTCAACGGTGTAGGTCTTGAACGGGTCAATCCTGCGGGCCACCAGAATCGTGGTGCCCAAGTCAATGATAGTCCAGTTGTTCATACCGGCCTCGTCCAGCGGGTCGGTCAGGTTGTTGTACGCATCACTGCCGTAGCTGCTCAGATTATCCGGTGTGTACAGCTGGGAGGCAGCGTAGTAGACAGCCTGAGAAGCATTCAGCGTGCTGCCCATGGCGGCCATTGCCTGCGGCACATAGGTCATGGCGGCGGTGTACAGGGCGCTGTTGGAAGCAGTCTCAGCGGTGGCCGTCTGGTTCAGGGTGGTCAGGCAGCTTTCAGCCGTGGCCATGATGGCGGTCTTTTCGTCATCGGTGGCCATCGAGTGGCTGCTGTAGTTCACCAGCGGGAACTGCACGGCCTCGATGTAGTAGCAGTCATTGTTGACGTAGTCGGTGTACTCCTCGTCAGTCACAGGCGTGGTGCCGTCTGCGCCGTAGGACATCCGCAGCAGGGCCTTGGCCTTCTGCGCGTTGAGCAGATAGTTTTCCACGCTGGTCTTGGAGATGCCGTTGGCGGTGTACAGGTCACCGTTGGACGTCCACAGGCTGTCGGCCGTTTTGGCAGCCTCAGCAGTGGCGGCGTCATCCAGAACACCGTTCTGCTCGGCAAACTGCTTTTCGACAGCGGCGTAATACTCAATGGCGCGGGTGGTCAGCTGGGCAACATAGTCGCTGCCCACGGCGGTGACCTCCTCGCCGTTGATGGTGCCGGTGCAGGTGGCTTTCAGCACGGCCTTGACGTCGGAGGCTGTCTCGCCGGTGGCAAGGTCAGCCGCGTTGGCGGCGGTGTTGTAGGAATTGTACTGGGCCAGCAGATAGATGCCCGCGGGAATCTCAACGCCGCCGATGGTGCCGACGGTGGACGGCGTGGACATAGCGCAGCCTGCCAGTGCCAGCACCATGCAGGCAGCCAGTGCAAGGCTGAAGAGCTTGGTTTTGATGGAACGCATAAATGGTTCTCCCCTTTGATATACTTTAGGCAATACCGCACAATTCCCGCCTGACGGCTTAAGCACAATCTGCGTTGCAAAAATGCTCGATAATGTCGGGTTGCGGTACCCGCATCGTGCTTCGGGGACAAAAGCCCCTCGCACTCTGCGACCGCTGCCCCTGCTTCGGTTCGCTGTATCCGCCACTGGCGGCGCTCACCTTTGCAGCATCCAGTATTATCTGCGCTTTTTGCTTAGCAGCTTGTACTTCTCGCTCGCTGCATCGGTACTTAGAATTATGCGGTGTTGCCTTTAGAAGCGGCACAACGCCGCAGCATAAATGATATTATACCGCATTTTTGCCGCTATTGCAACCCCTGCGGGGGTGTGATATACTTGTGAAATGTACAGAACAGCACCCATGTAGGGGCCGCACATGTGCGGCCCTCGGCCTGCCGTAAGCAGGCGTTTCCCGTTAAGCTGAGGGCCGGGCATGCCCGGCCCCTACAAACCCACTCAGGAGAATAAACGATGCTTTTGACTACGGAATTGGATAAGCTGGCCGCCACGGACTGGCAGCCGTTTTTTGCGGCGGAACGCGCCAAGCCCTACTTTGCGGAGCTGGACGCCTTTGTGACGGCGGCTGCGGCGGAAAAGACCGTCTACCCTGCCGCGCAGAACATCTTTGCGGCGTTCCGCGCCTGCCCGGTATCGGCGGTGCGGTGCGTGATTCTGGGGCAGGACCCCTACCATGAGCCGGGGCAGGCGATGGGGCTGAGTTTCTCTGTGCCGGACGGCTGCAAGGCCCCGCCCAGCCTGCGCAACATCTTCAAGGAGCTGGAAAGCGAGGTCGGCCCCGGCTGTGCGGCCCATACGGACCTGACGCCGTGGGCGAAACAGGGTGTGCTGCTGCTGAACACGGTGCTGACCGTGGAGCAGGGCGCGGCCTTCGCACATGCGGGCCATGGGTGGGAGACTTTCACCCGCGCCGCGCTGGAATACGCCGCCGCACAGGGTACGGCCCCGCTGGCCGCTGTGCTGTGGGGCAAGCCTGCCCAGAAGTACGCGCCGATTTTTGAGAAGGCCGCCGCCCGCCGCCCGGTGCTGGTGCTGGAATCCGCCCACCCAAGCCCGCTTTCGGCCTACCGCGGCTTCTTCGGCTCGGCACCGTTTGGCAAAGTGAATGCTTTTTTAGAAAATAACGGTGTATCGAAAATTGACTGGCGTCTGCCCGCCGATGCAACCGCCGGTTGACAGATTGACGGGGCCGATTTATGGTGTGCAACCGGGGATTCTGGTAGGATGAGGGCAAGGAAATTGAAGGAGGTACACCCAAATGATCTTTGCAGACAAACTTATCACCCTGCGCAAGAAGGCGGGCTGGTCGCAGGAGGAACTGGCCGAACAGCTGGGCGTGACCCGCCAATCCGTTTCCAAGTGGGAGGGCGCGCAGTCCGTGCCCGACATCGACAAAATTTTGCAGATGAGCCGCCTGTTCGGCGTGACGACCGACTACCTATTAAAAGACGACCAGAGCGAGCCGGAGTACACGCCCGACGATGAGGTCTCTCCCCTGCCCCGCGTGACGCTGGCACAGGCGAACGACTACCTTGCCAAGACGCAGGCCAACGCGCCGAAGCTGGCGCTGGCAACGGCGCTCTGTATCGTCAGCCCCATTCCGCTGCTGGCGCTGGGGGCGCTGAGAGAGGCCGGCCTGTTCGGCATCTGGGATGATTTGGCGGGGGGCGTCGGCATCATTGCGCTGCTGGTCATCATCGCCGCGGCGGTGGCTATCTTCATGCAGTGCAGTGCATCGGTGCGGGCGTATGAATTTTTGCAAGAGCAGGCCATTGAGACTGAGTACGGCGTCACCGGTCTGGCGAAGGAGCGCCGCGACGCCTTTGCGCCGCAGTACGACAAGGCCAACATCATCGGCACGGTGCTCTGTGTTTTGTCGGCGGTGCCGATGTTTGCCGCCATGATGGTTGGTGCATCGTTTTTGGTGTCGGCGTCCATCTGCCTGGTGCTGGCCCTGGTGGCCTGCGGCGTCTACGCCTTTGTGCGGGTGGGCACGGTGCAGGACGCCATGGATCAGCTGTTGGAGGAGGGCGACTACACCCGCCCAAACAAAGCCATCAAGAGCCGCATAAACGCGCTGACTGCCGCCTACTGGCTGGTGGTGGTCGCTATCTTCCTGTGGTACACCTTCGGCCCCCAGGGAAACGGCCAGCCGCAGTACAGTTGGTTCATCTGGGCCATCGGCGGAGTGGTGTACGCCGCGCTGGTAATTGCGGTCAAGGCGTTTATGAAGAAGAATCGGTGAAAATAAAAAAGGCTTCCCCCTTTGGGGAAGCTGCCCGCGAAGCGGGTTGATGAGGGGCGCGTTTGCCGCAATATCCCATGCAGGGGTTGCAATGGCAAGCTCGCCCCTCATCCGGCCTTCCCCAAGGGGAAGGCTCTTTTTATATCAGCCCAAAATGTTCCAGCGCGTGGGCCAGACCATCGTGGGTTACGTCCTCGGTGATATAATCGGCGGCGGCCTTGGCCTCGGCGCAGGCGTTGCCCATGGCCACGCCGATACCGGCGTATTGCAGCATCGTCACGTCATTGCCGCCGTCCCCGAAGGCGATGGCCTGCTCCCGCGTCAGCCCCAGATGGGCCAGCGTGTGGGCAAGGCCGTTCGGCTTGCCGCCGCCTGCGGGCAGAATGTCGCAGAAATCCGGGCTCCACCGCACGGCCAGACAGCCGGGGCAGCGGCGCAGAAACTCCGCCTCGTGCTCCGGCGGCAGAAAGGCGCTGAGCTGGTAGATGTCATCCGCTTCAATGCGGGCGGCCACATCCCCTGTCCCCTGCTGCAGCTCCCGGGCAAAATCCCGGCTTAAATCGTTAATCAGGTTGAACAGGCAGAAATCCCGGCCCACGAACCCGACCGAGAGCTTCTCCGCCTGAATATACGGCAGCAGCGTGCGCAGCGCGGCCTTGTCAATGAACTGGCTGTAGAGCAGTGTGCCGTCAGCAAGATAGCAATACTGGCCGTTCATCGTCACATAGCCGTCAAACGGGATGCCGTCCAGCGCGTGCAGATACGGCAGATGCACCGGCGGACGACCTGTGGCAATAAACGTCTTTACGCCGTTTTTGCGCAGCCGTGCAAGGGCGTCCACCGTGGAAGCGGGCAGCGCCTCTGCCCCGAAGGGCAGCAGCGTGCCGTCAATGTCAAAAAAAGCAGCTTGAATGTCCGCCATGGCGTCTTACTCTTTCTTTAGACCGCGGCTCATCAGCGCCATCAGCGCGTTGCGGGCCTCCAACTTGCCGTCCAGAATGGAGGCAACCGCCTGTACAATGGGCATTTCCACCTTGTACTGCTTGGCCAGGCGGCAGGCGGCGGGCAGGGCGTTGATGCCCTCCACAACCTGACCGACCTCGGCCTTGGCATCCTCCACGGACTTGCCGCGGCCAATCAGCATACCGGCGTGCAGGTTGCGGCTGTGCATACTGGTGCAGGTGACAATCAAATCCCCCATGCCGGACAGCCCGGCGAAGGTTTCCGGTTTGCAGCCCATCGCCAGCCCCAGGCGGGACAGCTCGGCATTGCCGCGGGTGATAAGGGCGGCCTTGGCGTTATCGCCGTAGCCCAGACCCAGCGCAATGCCAACCGCCAGCGCAATGACATTCTTGACCGCGCCGCCCAGCTCGGTGCCGCGTCGGTCATCGTTGGTGTAGACGCGGAAGGTGGGGGTGGTAAAGACCTTCTGCACGGTCTTGGCGGCGTCCTCATCGGCGCAGGCCGCCACGATGGCCGTGGGCATATCGCAGGCAACCTCCTCGGCGTGGGTGGGGCCGGACAGCGCCACCACGCGGGCCTTGCGGTGCGCCTTGGCCAGCTCGTCCTCAATGATTTCGCTCATGGTCATCAGGGTCTTGTCCTCAATGCCCTTGGCAACGTCCACGATGAGCTGCCCCTCCGGGATGTGCGGCGCGGCCTTTTTGGCGGTGGCGCGCACAAAGGGGGACGGCACGGCAAACAGCAGAATATCGCGGCCGGTGCAGGCCTCGGCGATATCGGCGGTATAGTGCATCGTGGCGGGCAGCTCCATGCCCGGCAGATTGGGATGGCGGCGGGTGGTGCTGAGAGATTTCAGCTCGGCGGGAAGGGCGCTCCACACGGTGACATCGCGGCCGTTGGCGGCCAGCAGGCGTGCCAGTGCGATACCCCAGGTACCCGCGCCGAATACTGCAATTTTTGTCATGAAAAAGTTCTCCTTATTTCTGCCACAGTCCCGCAAACAGACGGTGGCGGGGCTTTTCAATCGGTGGCTCGGCGTCCAGATAGACGCGCTCGTAGCAGTTGATGATGCGCGTGGAGCCGTACTGGTGCTCCCGCGGAATGGTCGAACCATAGTTCAGATGGATATGCCCGTGCAGCAGATACTGCGGGTGATACCGGTCCAGCAGGGTGGAAAACGCCGTAAAGCCGTGGTGGGGCAGGTCGGCCAAATCGCCGTAGCCGTGCAGCGGTGCATGGGTGACCACAATATCCACGCCGCCGTGGCGGTCAATCTTGCCGCGCAGGCGGTTGACCCGCTTTTTCATCTCGGCCTCGGTGAACTGCCAGGCACCGGTGCGGTAACGGCAGCTGCCGCCCAGTCCTACAATGCGCAGACCCTTGTAGACATACAGCTCATCGTCGATACATTCCACGCCCTGCGGGGGGAGGGTATCGTAGCTTTCATCGTGGTTGCCGTGCACATAGAGGACAGGCACGGGAGCCATGGTTGCCAGATATTCCAGATAATGGCGGCTCAAATCGCCGCAGCCGATAATCAGCTCCACGCCCTCCAGCTTGTCGGGGGTGTAGTAGTCCCACAGGGCCTTACATTCCTCATCGGCAACTGCCAGAATCTTCACAACTCGGCCTCCTTCTCAACAGGAAGCAGGTCGCGGTGGATACCCTGCATACGATACATCGGTTTGGAAACCTCCGCCAGCTCGTCATATTCGGGAATGTGTCCGTCCACGGCGTCGCACAGCCAGTCCATATGGGCAATCTGCTCCAGCTCCAGACCGTGGCGGCCGCTGTTCTTGACGCTGCCGTCCTGCGCCGTGATGCGGCAGTGGAAGGGGTCAATCATACCGGAGGTGACACCGCTGCGCAGAATCTGCGCCAGATGGGTCACGTCGGGCGGCAGCTCACGGCTGAGCAGCACATCCATAACGCCGCTGTTCATGCCCCACCAGTAGTTGACGGCGCGGCCGTCCGTGCCGGATTTGTCCCGCACCCAGCCGCCGTTGAGCACGGTGCGGATGACGTTCTCATAGAACTGGCCCCAGTGCCAGAAGGGGGTAGCCAGATCCTGCAGCACGCCGCCCTGACGCACCAGGAAGGTGCCGAACTCCCGCTGGGGGCGGTTGGGCATCGGCGCGTCACGGCCGGAAATAACTGTGATGCCCTTCTGGGTGAAGGTGTGCAGCAGGTCCTCCTGATCGGGCAGGCAGGTCCACTGCAAATCAATGTGCACGCGGGGGTTGGCCATCCGTGCGCCGAGGGCAAAGGCGTTGATATTGGCAGGCACGCCGAAGCTGGGGTAGTCCGCCACATAGCCGATGCGGTCCCCGGCGGCCATAGCGCCCGCAATGGCGCCGGTGATAAATTTGGCCTCATACACGCGGGTGTAGTAGGTGCGGATGCTGGCGTAGGGCATTTCCATTGAGCAGTTCAGAATGCGCACCTGCGGGTGCTTGACCGCGGCGCGCAGCGAGGCACCCACCAGCTTGGGGCTGGTGGTAAAGACCACGTCTGCGCCATCGGCAATGGCCTGCTCCACAAGGGCATCGGCGTTCTCACCGGCGATGGCGTTGAAGTAGGCGGTTGTCTTGACCTGGCCGTCAAAGACCATATCCAGCTGTGAACGGCCAAATTCGTGCTGGCTTGTCCACGAGCTGGTGGAGGGGGTGCGCTCATGCACAAAGGCAACCTTCAAATGGCTGGGCGCGGTGCGTTTGCCGGGCAGGATGCGCCCCAGCAGCCCCGCCTGCTTCGGCTCGGCGGGCTTGCCACTGACCTGCACAGGGTCAGCCTTATCCAAGGCCAGCACATCATCCCACAGGGCGTCCAGCTTTTCGCTCAGCTCGTTGGGGCTCAGGCTGGCCAGCTCCTCCTTGGTGTAAACGCGCAGAAGCAGCAAAAGTACATCCCCGGTGGTCAGCTGCAGCTTGTCACCGCCGTGGGCCAGATAGGCCTTGCCGACCCAGTTGTACAGGGACAAAACCTCGGCGCGGTCATCGTCAGACCACGGTTCCTCGGGCTCCTTGCCCAGTATTTTCTGCAGGCGGGCATAGCTGCCCGGCTTGGTAAAGGTGATAAGATAGGTCTTGGTGATGGGATAATAGTGCATGAACTCATAGTACTGCTGCACCGTGGGGTCATCGCTGTACTGGGGCACCACGCGGGTCACGTTGCCGGTGATGCTGCTGGCACCAAAGTACTTCAGCACGCTGACGCGCTTGTTGCCCTCCTGCACATAGAAGCGGCCCATGTACTCAAAACAACGGATGGGGTCACGAATGCCCTCCTCCACGTGGGCCATGCAAAGGCTGATCCACTTGGCGGAGAACTCGGACTTCATATCCAGCAGCGGCATAAAGTTGGACGCGAAGGCTGCCGTGCGGCCCGCGGTCTTGGTGCCCACCAGCAAATCCAGCGGAATGTCCACCAGCCCCAGCGGAATCTGGTTTTCTACCGGAACGTTCTGCAAAATATCGTCCAGCACAGGCAGGAACGGCGATTGCCCGGTGAGCATCTTCTCCCGGTAATCGCGCTGGCCCAGCTTTTGCGCCTTCTGATATTCCACAATAGCTTCGCTGCGGTTCACAGCCGGTCGCCTCCTTACTTATACAACACCTACAAAAATAGTATAACATATCTGTACGAAATATACAAAGGAAAATCGCAAGCTCTCCCCTGCCCCGGGGTTATGAGGTGTGCACGGCCTTCGGGTAGACCTTGTGCATACGGTCATTGTCATAGTGCTCGTCAAGATATTCGGCCACCGCGCCCTGTGCCGGAACGCCGTTGAGCCGGTCATTGTACCGGATGAGCGCCGCCGAGCTGACCACCATATCTAACGCCATAAAAAGGCAGAGAGCCCATGTCAGCACCGTGCCGAACCGGGTGGGCAGCTTCTCAATGGTGGCAGAAATCGGCGGATAGAGCAGCTTGAACCACGCCACAGCCGCAAAGCCCCAGAAAAAGCAGTACAGCAGGTTGATGCGCCCGCCCAGATTGAACGGAATGGCGCTGTAATCCCAGAACACAGCGCCAAAGACAATCTCGGTAAAGACGCTGCAGAGGTATTCATACGCGCCGCCCAGCAGCGTACCGGCGATGAAAAGCCAGCTGGTGGGCTTGTCCTTGTAGCGGTACAAAAGCTGTGTGACCAGCGCAATGGCCAGACCCCACACGATGGAGAAGGGGCCCCACACCACGCTGGAACGGCTCATCCACTCGCCGCCGGTGACACGGCAGAAAATCGTCTCGGTGATATCACCGAGGAACGCGCCGATAAAGAACAGCAGGATGATTTTGTAGGGGCTGCACCCGGCGGCAAAGGTGCCAGCCTTCTGCCGCTTGGGGCGGGCCAGCGTCAGCGCAGGGTGGCTCCTTGCCATACGGCGCTCGACGTGGTCCAGAATCCACAGGCCGCCCCGGACGGTCAGATTGGCCAGACGGTTCTCCACCGACTGCGCCGCCGCCCAGCGATAGCGCAGGCCCGCTATAGCCAGCAGGGTGCCAATCAGGTCAATGGCCAGCACCGCCAGCGCTACCCAAAGCACAATGGCGGAGATCGTGTGGGGAATCAGGCCGAACAGCGCCAGCAGCAAGGGGTTGAGCCACTTGAGCATAATGACGCCCAGCACGCCCCATGTGACCGAGGCGCCCAGACAGACATAGCCGTCCAGATTGAAGGGCATAGCGCTGTAGTCCCACCAGCGGGTGTGGGTGGTGTATTCCAGAATGTGGCCGCCAATCCACTCAATGACGGTGGCATAGACGGCGCTGAACACCAGCAGGAAGAACCATCCGTCGCGGATGTCCCGCAGGGCGAAGGTGATGACCAACGCGCCGATGCCGTACAGAATACACAGCGGCCCGCTTAAAACGCCGCGGTCCTGATATTTGCGGTGCACCGCGGCCGTAAAGACAACCTCAGTCACCCAGCCCAGGAAGGAGTAGGCAAAAAAGAGAAAGATGATAGAATAGAAGGTCATAGTCTGCTCCTGTTTTTTATTTGGTGGAAATGGCGGCGGTTTCCCGTTCGCGCTTGCTGAACACACAGCCGCAGTAATCCTGCCGGTAGAGGCCATATTCGGCGCTCAGCTGCAGGCTGCGCTTGTAGCCGTCCTTTTTGCGGAACTCACTGGGCAAGAACTGTACGCCGTACTGTGCGCCCAGCTCGGTGCCCAGCGTGTTCAGACGCACAGGGTCCTTCATGGGGGAAATCGAAAGCGTGGTGCAGTACCACGCAAAGCCGTGCTCGGCAGCGTAGCGGGCCGCCTGCTCCAGCCGCAGCTTATAGCAGACTGTGCACCGCGCCCCCTTTTCCGGCTCGTTTTCCAACCCCTTTACGGCGGAATAGAACTCCTGCGGGTCATAGGGCAGCTCCACCACAGGGTAGTGGAAGCCCGCCTGCGCCACAAAGCGCTCCAGCTCGGCCTCCCGGCGGTGATATTCCTCCGGCGGGTAGATGTTGGGGTTGTAGTACAGGATGGTGATGTCAAAATACGTGGCCAAGCGTTCCAGCGTGGCACTGGAGCAGGGCGCGCAGCAGGCGTGCAGCAGCAGCGTGGGCCGCGTGCCGTCCAGCGTGCGCAGAACCTTTTCCATTTCCAGCTGGTAATTGATGCGGTTGGGCATAGGGATAACCTCGTTTATACGGTGGCAGGGCGGACCCTGTTCCAAGTGGTTTATATTTATCTCAGTATAGCATAAAGTCCCGCTGTGCGCAATGCGCGGCGGGACGATGAAACGGAGAAAGACGGAGAAACGGGGAAGCAAAATGCGGGAGGGCTACTGCTTCAGCGGCTTCTTCAGCACGCCCAGCAACAGGGTGGTAAGCAGGCTGCCGCAGAGAAGGGCAACCAGAAAACCCAACGGGTTGCCCATAACCGGCAGCAAGAACAAGCCGCCGTGGGGCGCGGGGCAGCCGCAGCCGAGCAGCACGGCCAGAAAACCCGCCAGCCCGCTGCCGGCCATGCAGGAGGGCGCAACCCGCAGCGGGTCACGCAGTGCGAAGGGCAGTGCACCCTCGGTGACGAAGGACGCACCCATCACCAGGTTCTGCGGCACAGAACGGCGCTCGTCCGTGGTGAACCGCGTGGGAAACAGCAGGCAGGCCAGTGCCACGCCCAGCGGTGGAATCATACCACCCGCCATAACCGCGGCCATAATGTCGTACTGGCCGCTGACAAGCGCCAGCGTGCCGGTAACGTAGGCGGCCTTGTTGATAGGCCCGCCGTAGTCTGTGGCCATCAGCGTGCCCAGTATGGTGCCCAACACCAGACGGCTGCCGCCCTGCATCCCGGTCAGCTGGACGGACAGCCAGTGATTGAACCGCCCCAGCGGCGGGTTGATGACCATAACCATCAGCAGCCCGACCACCAGCAGGCTGAACAGCGGCACAAGCAGGCCGGTTTTGATGTGGTCCAGCGTCTGCGGGATGCCGCGGAGCAGCCAGTTCAGCAGCCGCGCAAGCAGCCCGGCCGCAAAGCCCGCAATCAGTGCCCCCCAGAACCCGCTGGAAATCCAGCTGAGCTGGTTGCCGGTGGTCATACCGACCTGTGCCAGATAGCCGCCCACCAGACCGGGCATAAAGCCGGGCCGGTCGGCGATGCTGTAGGCGATGAAGGCGGCCAGCACCGGGTACATCAGCCGGAACGCGGCGTTGCCGACGTTTGTCATCACCTCGGTGAGCTCGCCGGAGCCAGCGGCGTGCTGGATGAACATGGACAGGGCAAGCATGATGCCGCCGCCCACCACAAAGGGCAGCATATGGGAGATGCCACTCATCAGGTGGCCGTAATACTCGCGGCCCAGCTCTTTCCAGTCGTTGGTGCGGAAGGCGTGCCCGCCGCGGTAGACGGCGGCCTTGCCGGAAACCGCTTTCTCCAGCAGGGCATCGGCGTCGCGCACAGCCTCCCCTGCCGAGGTGTACACCACCCGCTTGCCGACGAACCGCGCCAGTGAAATGGAACGGTCCACCGCTACAATGATGCAGTCGGCGGCCTGAATATCCTCCTCGGTCAGCTCGTTGGCAACGCCCGCCGCGCCGTTTGTCTCGACTTTAATCGTCACGCCACGGGCCTGCGCGGCCTGCTGCAGTGCTTCCGCCGCCAGATAGGTGTGCGCAATGCCGGTGGGGCAGGCCGTTACGCCCAGCAGGCGGTAGCCCGGCTCGTTGGTGGGGGCGGGCGGTTCGGCGGCGGGGTCATCCTGCGCCTCGCGCTCCGCAATGGCACGGCAGAACGCCTCAGGCGTTTTGCTGCTGCGCAGCCGGGTGCAGAAATCGGCGTCCAGAAAGAGGGTGGCCAGCTCGGCCAGCACCTGCACGTGCAGGTCATTGGCCTCGGCGGGGGCGGCAATCATCACCAGCATCTGCAGCGGCTGGCCGTCCGGTGTGTCGCAGGGCAGCGGCGGGTCCAGCGTCAGCGCAGCCAGCTGCAGCTTTTGCACGGCGGTGCTTTTGGCGTGGGGAATGGCCAGCCCATTGCCCACGCAGATGCCGCCCAGCGCCAGCCGGGCGCGGACATCCGCCGCAAACACGGCTGTGTCTGTCAAATATTCGGTGCCGTCCAGCAGCGCAACCAGCTGTTGGACAGCACCCTCCAGCGAGTCCGCACGCTGGCGCAGTGCAACACAGCCCGGCTGCAGATAGTTGGCGATGCGCATGGTCAGTTCCTTCCTTACCAAAAAAGCGGTTCCGCCGCAACGGAACCGCTATGAGAGCTAGTAAAATTAGTTGAGCAGGGTCTTCTCGGTCTCGGGGTCAAACAGATGAATCTTGTTGGTATCCATCGCGACGGTAATCTTGTCACCACGGCGAGACTTGGAGGTGGGAGCAACACGAGCCATCAGGTTCTGGCCCTGATAGGTCAGGTACAGGTAAATCTCGGCGCCCATCAGCTCGGAAACCTCAACCTCAGCAGAGATGTGGCTGTTGGGATGCTTGGCGAGGAACTCCTCATCGTCCTTGATGTCCTCAGGACGGATACCGACCTTCAAGGTCTTGCCAACGTAAGCATCCAGCTTGCCATCGGCGGTCTTTTCCTTCGGCAGAGGAATGTCGGTGCCGGTCAGATTGACGGTGAACTGGTCGCCGTCCTTCTTCAGTGTGCCGTCCAGGAAGTTCATCTGGGGGCTGCCGATGAAGCCGGCAACGAAGATGT
>ERZ773107.1956-NODE-1956-length-16733-cov-3.320482_pt1 | contig 16733 bp, 16 predicted proteins | sample MGYA00580571_ERZ773107 | MGnify/ENA primary metagenome ERZ773107 (study PRJEB29015, sample SAMEA2737843) | human gut metagenome | biome: human gut; feature: human-associated habitat; material: faeces | place: China | collected 2012 ... | reverse complement strand
TCCATATTCTGCCCCACGGCACGCTTCCACGCATTCTGGCTTGCCAGGTTTTCAAAAAAAGATACCAGATAAAATTTTACACTGATAATGTGGTTTAGCCAGTCAAGCCGCATCTGGTTTTTCATCTCTTCCACACTGTTTTCTGCATTCGAACCGTTATTCATCCCCGGCTTCTGTGGCTTTGGCGGCCGGATTGGCAGCACAATCACACTACCCTCTTTTTTCTCCTCCTCATATCCTTCGCCCGGGCAGACAATCAGCCGCATCCCGACCTGCAGATTGTAAGGATTGACACCGGAATTCAGTAAAATCAACTCTGTCACGGTCGTGTGGTATTTTCTCGAAAGACTGTAGAGGGAGTCTCCCTCCTGCACCCTGTGGGTGATTCTGTTTTCACAATACATAGATTCGTTCCTGATATGCTTTCCTCATATTATATGAGGTACGGTTCGATTTGTTCCAGGAGGATGTTGGAAGCCTGCAGATTTCCATTGTGACAGGTTCCTGATATATCGGTCAAGGGTGGCCAGCTTTTGCAGATCCATTTGGACTGGAAATCTGGCAAATATGAATGTTATGATATGTATACAGGTGGTTTTTAACCCCTTCCTTAGATAAAGCTCGAATAAATCATAGCCACCACAACGGTGAGGGTTCCTGCAACCGCAATCGAGAGACTGCTCATCGCTCCTTCGATCTCACCAAGCTCCATCGCTTTGGCAGTTCCGACTGCATGGGAGGCAGAACCAATGGCGACCCCCTTCGCGATCGGCTCCTCAATGTGGAACAGCTTCAAGACCACATCGGCGGAAATATAGCCGAAAATTCCTGTGATAATAATAACGGCAACCGTGATTGTCACATAACCGCCAAGTTCCTCGGACACACCCATGCCAATGGCTGTCGTGATAGACTTCGGAAGCATCGTCACATACTGCTGGTGATTAAAATGTGCCAGAATGGCGAGCACTAAAATACAGGTTGCACTTGTGAAAACACCGGAGACAATGCCTGCGATCACGGCTTTCACATTCTTTTTCAAAAGCTCGAACTGCTCATAAAGCGGAACTGCCAGACAGACGGTTGCCGGTGTAAGCAGATAGCTGATATACTTCGCTCCCTCCGCATACACGTTGTAATCCACATGAAAGACAACGAGGAATACCATCACGGCAATGACCGAGATCAGGAGCGGATTAAAAATGGCAAACTTCACCTTTTTCTTAATCCAGAGCCCAAGCTCATATGTAAGCAGGCTGATTACCACGCCCATAAAAACTGAATCTGTAAAAAACGAATCCATCTTCCTATTCCTCCTTCGTTCTCTTCTGATCATTCCGGATCACCCACTGCGTGATTGTTCCGGAGACACCCATGACAACCACCGTAGAAATCAACGTGATAATGACGACCTGTACCCAGATCGGCTGCAATGCCTCCCAGGAATCCAGCAGACCGACACCTGCCGGAACGAACATGAGCGGCATGATCTCGATCAGAAACGTGCTCGTCTCCTTCACATCCGAAACTTTTAAAATCTTCAATTCCAGAGCAAGGAACATCAGTACCATGCCATAAATACTTGCCGGTACGGAAAGTGGTATGATGTATTTCAAAAGTTCACCTAAAAATGAGATCAATAATATAATCAGAAACTGTCTTATATATTTCATTACTTTTTCTCCTTCGTTTTTTTTACGATTACGTATCATACCACTGCTGTTTTAAAATCTCAATAGATAATTTAGTTTTTCTTTCGAAACAATTGTCCGATATTTCGGAACAATCCCGGATGGATTGGATTTCTTGCCGGGGAAAAAAGCGATGCATACGGATTTTCCTTTCCACGCACCAGATCGCTTAACACCATGGCAGATAACATGGCACCTGCCAGTCCGCATTTTTGGAACCCGGTGGCAACATATAGATCCGGCGTTGTCCTGCTGTATGGACCGATATAAGGTCTTTCATCTATTGGAACGCAGTCCTCATTTTTCCAAAAATAACGCTCTTGCGCCTCCGGATAATATTCCCGGACGAATCTGCGCAGCTGCTCCCACTCCTCCCCGGCATGTCCGTTTCTCTGCTCTTCGATCGTAAGCAGCAACAGATTCTTGTAAGAGGAAAAAGAAATCCCTTCCCTGTCGATACTCTGATACATGGCGCAGGGCTTCGTAGCACAATCCACCGCAATCGTATATCCCCTCACAGAGCCAAGTTTCACCCAGTAGGCCCCGCGCGATGTCACAATTGGATTTTTCGTTGCCACAATGATTTTTTCCGCCGCGACGGAGCCTTTTTCCGTCAGCGCAAAATATTCTGTCATCTCCTTTACCTCAGAATTCTCATAAATGCGCAGATTTCTGACAAGACCCGAAGCAAATTTTAACGGATGTAACGCAAGCTGTCCCGGGAAACGAAGCGCTCCCATCACCTCAAACGGCAGCGCTGTCTGCTCCATATACTCTGCCGTAACACCAAGGCTTCCAAGCGCCTGCATCTCACTCTCTAACTTTCTTCTGTCCTTTATGGAATAGAGAAGAAACTCTTTTTCTTCCATATCGCAATCCACAAAGTTTCCAAGATTCCGGTAGTTTTCCACAGCTTTCCGGTTCGCTTCGAGGAAAAGTCCGGCTTGCTCCTGTCCGAGCCTTTGTAATGCCTTCTCATATACCAGTCTCGGCTGTGCGGTAACCATTCCAAGCGTATGAGCGGTTGCTTCCATGCAGATGCGTCCTTTTTCTAACAGGCAGTAATCCACACCAGCCTGCTCTAAGAAATAGGCACACAAAATCCCCGTCATTCCCCCGCCGATAATCAGCACCTGTGTCCGGATGTCTTTTCGCAGCTCCCCGAATTCCGGCATTTCCATATGCTGTGTCCAAAGTGAACCCATGTTTTTCTCCTTCCCATCTACCGTCTTCTTACCCTCGTTATCAGACTTTTTTGTTACCTGTTTTTCTGCTTTGTTTTCCTGTTTTCTGACCTTTTATTTCTTTATTATTGCTTTTCTGTTGTATTCTATGCGCGAAATACTCTCATTTTTTCACGAATAGTGGATAAAATCCATCCATTTTTTTGCTTATCAAATAATTTGATTATCAAAATACTATTGACATTTTCCGTTCTATACGCTATAGTCTCTAATTAGTTTGATTTTCAAAATATAGACATCTTTTAATAAATAAAACGTATGATTCACAGACTTTTCAATGTCATGGATGAAATAAGAGGAACAGAAATGGAGATTATTTATGAGCGTAAGAATTATCATTGATTCTGCATCGGATCTGACCAAAGAACGTGCAGATGCACTTGGACTTGACTTTTTACCGCTGAAAACGATTTTCGGGAACGAGGAATTTCTCGACGGGATCACATTAAGCCATGAAGCTTTTTATGAGAAACTGATTGAAGGGGACTGCATGCCAACGACCAGCCAGATCGCACCACACGATTTTGAGCAGGTCTATGCATCTGTGAAAGAAAATGGGGATACCGCCATTGTCCTCACACTCTCCTCAAAGCTCTCCGGAACTTTCCAGAGCGCCAATATTGCCCTGGACGGTTATGAGGACTGCATCACGATCGTGGACAGCGAAAACGTCTGCCTCGGTGAACAGATTCTTGTCATGCTTGCCTGCAGGCTGCGCGATGAGGGCTGCTCTGCGACACAGATTGCAATGACTCTGGAGGAAAAGAAAAAAGATGTCCGTGTCATCGCATTGCTTGACACCCTCGAATATTTAAAACGCGGCGGACGCATCTCAAAAACAGCGGCATTCGCTGGAAACCTGCTCTCCATCAAACCGGTTATCGCCATTGTAGATGGCGAAGTAGCGGTCCTTGGCAAGGCGAGAGGCTCTAAGAACGGCTGCAACATGCTCCGCGAGGAAGTCACAAAGCACAACGGCATCGACTTCTCCCTGCCGGTCTGCTTAGGCTACACCGGTTTAAGCGATGCCATGCTGCAAAAGTATATCCGTGACAACGCAGACCTGTGGGAAGGACATATCCATACACTTCCGATCAGCTCGATTGGAAGTACGATTGGGACGCACACCGGTCCAGACGGCATCTGTGTTGCATTTTTCAGTGCGGAACATATTGACAAATAGTCTGTTTTTTTTGCAAGAGTTGGGAACTGTGTTATCTGTATCAGATTCACTCAGTTTCCGATTACCTGCTTTATTTTTTCCATTCTCTCATAGAATTGTGGATAGAAATCCCCGCTGCCATCATAAGGCTGTATGTAAAAGGTCTTCAATAAGAAGAGGTTGATCGTTCTCTTCTGATTCTCATCGTCCATGGCAGCGAGGATTTCTCCGATCTTCTTGCGGAACGCATGCCAGTTGATCAGGTATTTCTGGTTCCGTTTCAAATCCGGCGTGTCTAACCATTTTCCAACTTTTACTTTGCTTCTCTCCTGCTTCACGCAGCCTTCTGCCTGCAGGAAGTAATCGAGTTTTCCATCCTCGTAGATACGTCCTAACGGGAACACGCGGCAGATTCCCGGACGGAAGCTGTGGATGCTGCATCTGCCCTGCTCATTTAAGAACGGACAGACGTTTGTCTCTGCGGACATTTTCAGATTTGGGAGGATCATACCGTCTACGACATGCAGCTCGATATATTGATCCATGAGCTGTTCGAACGTTATATGCAGATGTCCGGTGAGCTGATAGAGATCTAACGGGTCTAAGAGGATGGAGTCGCCCATGTCCTCACAGCAGGAGGAGCATCCTGCACAGTCATTGCAGGATGCCCTTACCATATCGGAGAGGGTATAACGTTTGCCGGTGGATATGTCATCTAAATATTTTTGCATGAAATTTTCTCCTTTTTACCCCTGCCAGCTGTTGGATGCCTTGCGGTCTGCCAGCTGGCTGAGTTCATTTGGGTATTGCATAAGGGACTGTTCTGTGTTGGCGCAGCGCGAATGCTTCGAAGGGAAGGTGCTGCGCTCGCGGTTGGTTCCGTAGGAATAGCCGTTTTGGTTTTCGACGCTTTCGTATTGTCCATTGTGATAGAAGAAAGCATCGCCTGCTTCGTTATGGTGGATGGATTTGGTAGTGATTTTTTTCTTTTTCATGTGGACTCCTTTGACTTTGAAATGCTTTCTGTTTTGGGGCTGCATTTTAGTCTGTGGAGTTTTTTGTTTCTTTATGCTTTTACACAACTATGCCAAAGCTCATCTGACGAATATTTTCATATGTTATTGTACACGCAGAATATCTACGGTGTGCCCGCTTGCTCCCATCAGGTCCGGGCGCTCGGCTATGGATTTCTGGTATTGGATGAAAAGTTCGAAGGTGTCATCATCCATTGCTTTGAGCACCGGGCGCATGTAGTTCGCAGCTCCGTCCGGGGCTATGATTTTTTCCCTTTCCAGTCCGGCTGCCTGATTAAGCTGTTCGATATCAGAAAGGCGTATGTACTCGTAGAGATCTTTTTCCTTCGAAACGCAGTGGAAGTCTTTGGTCAGCCTGCCGTCTTTTAAGCATTCTTTTACCATCTGCTCACCGAAGCCGTACATAAGCACCCCGTAATCATTCATGAGATATGCCACGAAGATGAGCCCACCCGGCTTTGTGACTCTTTTTGCCTCTGAGAGTGCTTTCACTTTGTCCTCAAAGGTGTAAAGATGATACATCGGTCCAAGGAGAAGGGTCACATCGAAGGAATCCTTCTCGAATCTTGACAGCTTTAAGGCATTTCCCTGATAGGCTTTCACACTGCTTCCTTTGGACTTTAAGATTCCAAGGTTATATTTCACAAGTTCCACGGCAGTCACGTCGTATCCTTCCTCCGCGAGAGCCACAGAATAACGCCCGGTTCCGGCTCCGACGTCGAGAATTTTCGGATGATCTGCCTGCTTTAGGTACTGGTGGATGTAGTCCATCGTAATCCTGTACTCTACCTGCCCGTGTCTACGGATCAGGCGCTTGTCTTCATTGAATTTATTGTAATGTTTTTCTAACTCGGTCATTTCTTTTGCCATGACAGTCTCCTGTTTTTTCCATAAATGTCCGGGGCAAAATATAGTTTACCTGCAAGCCTTCACCGGCTCTCTGCCAGTTTGCCCCTGGTATTCAAAATATAATTTATCATAACATACTCCGGACAAAAAAAGTACTGTAAAAATCCTGTGACGCATCTGAGAAATTATGCTATAATATCTTTGTTACATACGATATGTTTCACTTTTATCTAGGAAATTTTTCCTGCCAACAGAAAATCATCTGAAAAACAGTTATATCGGAGATTTATTCAATGAACAGATTCAAAAATTATTATCACAAAGATACGATTTTAACCACCCTCGACATGGCATGGCCTGCGATCGTGGAATCTTTTTTTATTGCCTTTGCGGGACTGATCGACTCTTTGATGGTGAGCTCTTTAGGCTCCGCTTCCGTTGCGGCAGTCGGGCTGACCACGCAGCCAAAGCTCTTAGGGCTTGCTCTCTTTTTTGCATTAAATGTCTCAATCTCGGCACTCGTTGCCAGAAGACGTGGTGAAAAAAAACAAGACTCTGCCAATGAGATTTTGTATACCGCTATCCTTTTTATTGTGATCGCCGCTGTTGCCTTAAGCATCGCTTTTGTCGTACTTGCAGGATCCATCATCAGTCTCTGCGGCTCCACCTCCGATACCCATGACGGAGCAGTTACTTACTTTCGCATTATCATGGGCGGAATGATTTTCAACTGCATCCAGATGGGTATCAACTCTGCACAGCGCGGCGCGGGAAATACGAAGATTACAATGCGCACAAATGTCACTTCCAATACAATCAATATTATTTTGAACTATCTACTGATCAACGGACACTTCGGCTTCCCTGCGCTCGGCATTTCCGGTGCTGCATTAGCTACAGTCAGCGGAACCGTCGTTGCGTGCATTATGAGTATTCTTTCCATTATGAAAAAGAATAATTTTATTAGCATACCTTATATTCTAGAGCATCATATCCGTCCGACCTTCCTGGCATTCAAAAATCTAATCCATGTCGGCTACAGTGTGTTCTTCGAGCAGGTACTGATGCGGATTGGCTTTATGATGACGGCGATTATGGCAGCAGATCAGGGAACTGACGCCATGGCAGCCCATCAGGGCGGCATGAATATTATGTCACTCTCCTTCGCCTTTGGAGACGGGCTGCAGGCAACGGCAGTCGCCCTGATCGGACGAAGTCTCGGTGCCAAAGATCCGGATCTTGCCAAGGAATACGGCAGAACATGCCGTCTGATCGGTGCCGGTATCGCAGTCTGCCTTGTTGCGATTTATTATTTCGGTGCAAGAGGACTCTACAGCCTCTTCTTCACAGAGGAACACATTATCGCGATTGGAATCAGGATTATGCATGTCATTATCTTCGTCGTTATTTTCCAGATCTGTCAGGTCATCTATATGGGATGTCTGCGCGGCGCCGGAGATACGCTTTATACAGCGGTGGCTTCCATGATCAGCGTTACTTTTATCCGTACGTTTGTTTCCTATTTTTTCGGATATACACTCGGTCTTGGAATCGTCGGCATCTGGATGGGTGTTTTAGGCGACCAGATTTCGCGATTTATCTTTGCGACTGTCCGGTTCCGGCAGGGGAAATGGGTGAAAATTAAGATCTGATCTATGGCAAAAAGCGGTGGAACATTCCATTTTTTCTGGAAGCTTCCACCGCTTTTTGATTTCTCATAATACCTGACATATAAGGCTTACTCACTTGCAGGATGTTTGCAAAACATGCGTCTGTTATTTCTGGTCATTTTGCATCAGCTTTATGACCTCTCCTTTTTATTCTGTATACTTTTTTAAAGTTGCAAGCACTGCTCCGGTTTTGGCTGTCATCTCCTCAAAATATTGACATGTAAGCTCTGCAAGTCCCACTTCGTAGAGATCCACTCCGAAAATCCTCGTATCATGCAGCACTTTTTCCAGCTTTGCAGTCACGTCAAAAGGCACTCCAAGTTCGATATCTGCCACATACGGACGCACCTCCCCGATCATTGGATCCGGGCTTAAGGTGAACTCTTTTCCGTTGTCGTCCACTGCCATCAGATAGCGGAGCCATCCGGCAAATACAAGTGGAATCCGTTTCAAATCCTTCGGGTCAAGCTCCGGGGATGCTGCATATGCTTTGATTGTCTCACCGAAACGGATTGCTAATTTCTGTGAGGTATCGGTCGCAATACGCTGTGGGGTATCCGGCATGAATGGATTCGGGACACGTACCTGTAATACTGTGTCAATGAATTCCTTCGGATCTAGAATGCCAGGATTTACCACAACCGGAAGTCCCTCCTTATAGCCAATTCCCTCCACTAATTTCACGAGTGTCTCGTTCTTCATCTCCTCGGAGATCAGCTTGTAATCTAACAGGCAACCGAAAATGGCAAGCGCTGTGTGTAGCGGATTTAAGCAGGTGCAGACTTTCATCTTCTCCACTTTCTCCACGGTTTCCCTTGTTGTGAAAATGAGCCCGCCTTTTTCCAGCTCCGGCCGTCCGTTCGGGAAGCTATCCTCCACAACCAGATACTCGGTCTCCTCCGCATTGACAAACGGTGCAACGTAGGTATTCTTGCTTGTGATAACCGGGTCAAGCCCTTCCACACCATCCTTCTGTAACAATGCTTCAATGGATGCATCCGGTCTCGGTGTGATCTTGTCGATCATGGTCCACGGGAAGGACACCTTCGTCTCATCTTCCACATAAGCTGCAAAGCCTGCCTCTGCCACCTGATTTTTTGCCCATTTCTGTGCAAATGTGGTGATCGCTGCCTTCAACTTATCCCCGTTGTGGGAACAGTTGTCCATGCTGACCATGGCAACCGGCTTCTCCCCGGAAAGGTAACGCGCGTAAACTAACGCTGCCACTTTTCCGATATAGCTCTGTGGCATTTCCGGTCCATTTTCCAGATCGGCTGCAATCTGCGGCATGAAGCTGCCGTCTTTTGTCTTTAGGTTGTAACCCTTCTCTGTGATGGTGAAGCTGCACATCTGTAAGGAGTCTTTGGAAAAAATCTCTTTCAGACGGGTAAACTGTACTTCATCCTCCGCATCCAGTGCGAGAGACTCCATGACGCTTCCTATCACGGATTTCTCTACGGTTCCGTTTCCCTTTAAGGTGACAAGAATGCTTAAATCATCATGTGGGCGGTTCATTTTCTCAATAATTTCATAATCATAGCCTTCTACGGCCGTAATACCGCGATCAAGAACTCCTGCATTTAAAAGATTCTGTGCCACATTACACTGGTAAGCACGGAAAATATTTCCGACACCGAAATGCACCCAGAACGGGTTCTCGATCGTATTTTTTTTCACAGTCTCATAATCGAAATCCGGAAGTGTATAGCCTTTTTCCTCCCATGCTGCCTTATCGGCAAGTCCTGCTCTATTTAATTCCATATCTTGTCTCCCCTTTCTCGATTGCTTCCCACAGACCGTTCAGATAAGTCGCGCCGAGTGCCCTGTCGTAAAGACCGTATCCCGGCATTGCCACCTCGTCCCAGATCATCCGTCCGTGGTCCGGGCGGATCGGACCGTCAAAGCCGATCTCATAGAGTGCCTTCATAATCTCGTACATATCAAAGGTTCCGTCAGAAGACAGATGTGCTGCCTCCTCGAAATCAGTCGGAGTGTTGAACTTTAAGTTTCTAACATGTGCGAAATGGATTCTTCCCTTTAAGGAGCGGATCATATCCGGAAGGTCATTTTCCAGGTTGGTGCCGTAGGATCCGGAACAGAAGGTCACACCATTGTGTGGATTGTCCACCATCTGCATCATGCGCAGAATGTTTTTCTTATTGATAATAATTCTCGGTAATCCGAACACGCTCCACGCCGGATCGTCCGGATGGATGGCCATGTTAATGTCATACTTATCACAGACTGGCATGATGCGCTCTAAGAAGTATTTCAGGTTCTCGAAGAGCTTCTCATCGTCGATGTCTTTGTACATTGCAAAAAGCTCTTTGATCTTTGCCATACGCTCCGGCTCCCAGCCCGGCATCACAGTTCCGTTCATATCCCCGGAAATGGATGCAAACATATCTTCCGGATGGATGGCATCGACTGCCTCCTGTGTGTACGCTAAAACAGTGGAACCATCCGGTCTTTTTCTCGCAAGCTCGGTTCTTGTCCAGTCGAATACAGGCATGAAGTTGTAGCATACGAGGTGGATGTCCTCTTTTCCTAAGTTTTCTAAGGTCTCGATATAGTGATCGATGTAGAGGTCTCTGTCAGCGGATCCTGTCTTGATCGCATCGTGTACGTTCACACTCTCGATTCCTGCCACATGAAGCCCTGCTGCCTCTACCTCTTCTTTCATCGCACGAATGCGTTCCCTGCTCCACACATCGCCCGGTGCGGTATCATATAAAGTTGTGATCACGCCTGTCACGCCTGGGATCTGGCGGATCTGCTTTAAGGTTACGGTGTCGAATTTGGAGCCGTACCATCTGAGTGTCATTTCCATTTTTTTCTTCCTCCTGTTTGGGTTAAATAATATAAATTCTGGGGGCGAAACTCCGGATTTAGACTGTGTAGGATGGGGTGCGGGGGCTGGGCTGATGTAAGACACGCTTTCACTCCGCGTCGCTCGCAACGGTACTAAGCTTCCATCCTCGCAGCGCTAGTTTGTTGGCTAACCATCACTACCTCTGCGAGGCTGCAAGCTAAGGACCTGCCGAAGGAACTTCGGCGTGGGCTCCCTCAAGGTCTTCCACCAGCCCAGTCCCCGCGCCCCATCTTCCTCTACTTTGTTGGACGGAGTTTCGCTTCTAGGATTGCTAGATTTTCTTGTTCTATCTTTAGTCATTATTATAGCTTTGTGGAGAGAAAAGAGAATTGACATTGCTGTTGTTCACATTGCAAAAATTGCGGTTGCGTGCTACTATAAGATGTAACGCAAGCCAAAGCGAAACTCCTTCTACACACTTACGATAGTTTGAACCGGAGTTTCGCCCCCATTACATACATTAAAAGAAAGGATCCTTCCATGGCAAAAAATCTTCAGAGCAAGTTCTCCCCAAGGCAGTATATGCTCTCCCGCGACTTCGAAATCTACTACTACAATGAGCCCGGCTCCGCGAAGGTGCGGCTCCACACGCACGATTACTATGAGTTCTATTTTTTTCTCGAGGGTGATGTCTCGATCCTGATTGAGAAGAAGGAATATCCGTTAAAATACGGCGATATGGTTCTGATTCCGCCAGGTGTGCCGCATCAGGCGCTCATCCATGACACAAAGATGTCTTACCGCCGCTTCGTTTTCTGGATCAGTGTGGACTATTGCAACCAGCTGATAAATCTGTCACCGTCCTACGGTTATGTGATGCAGAATGTTGCAGTGAAGAAGAATTATATTTTCCATAACGACCTGATCACGTTCAACACGATCCAATACCGTATTTTCCAGCTGATCGAAGAGACGCGCTCCGACCGCTTCGGAAAGGATGCCAAGATCACACTGTGCGTCAATGAACTTGTATTACACCTAAACCGTATCGCCTATGAACAGCAGAACCCGAAGAGCGAGAAAGAATCCCAGAATCTATATCAGAGTCTTGTCTATTATATTGATGACCATCTGGATGAGGAGCTGTCCTTAGAGCAGCTTGCCGGACATTTTTATGTCAGCAAGTACCATATCGCCCATGTCTTCAAAGAACAGATGGGGCTTTCTGTGCACCAGTATATCCTGAAGAAAAGGATGCAGGCGTCGAAGGCGGAGATTGTCGGAAATACGAGCATTACGGAAGTGTATACGATGTTCGGGTTTAAAGATTATTCCAGTTTTTACCGGGCATTTAAGAAAGAGTATGGGATTTCGCCGAAAGAATATAAAGAGCTGCATGGGATCACAACATAAAAAAGCCCCTCTTTACCATCCAAACTGTAAAGAGGGGCTTTTATCCCAACATTCTGTTCTCTTGTCTACTCCCCAGCCGCAATCCTTGCCGCCAGGTCTTCTAAGTACTCCCAACGCTCCATCTTCTCCTCGAGCGCTGCTTCTGTCGCTTCTTTCTCCTTCGTCAGCTCGTTTAGCTTCACGAAATCCCTGCTGTTTAGCAGGATCTTCTGTTCCAGCTCCTCGATTTTCTCTTCCAAAGCCGCGATGTCATCCTCGATCGTCTCGTACTCCTTCTGCTCCTTGTAGCTGAACTTCAGCTTCCGCTCCCGCTTCCAGGTATCCTTCGAATTCACCGGTGCCTCTTTTGCACTGGTATCATCTGCTGTCACAGTCACGGCATCATTCTTTCCCTCTGTGATGTATCCGGCAGGCGTCTTGCCAAGCTCTTCTAACCGGTTGACATAATCCGTATACCCGCCCTCGTACTGACAGATCTGACCATCCTCCTCGAAAGCAAAAATTCGATTCACAACACGGTCTAAGAAATAACGGTCATGGGAAACGGTGATCACGATTCCATCATAGTTGTCCAGATAATCCTCTAAGATTGTCAGCGTCCGTGTATCAAGATCGTTCGTCGGCTCATCTAAAATCAGCACATTCGGTGCCTCCATCAGCACACGAAGCAGATTCAGGCGGCGCTTCTCCCCGCCGGACAGCTTTCCGATCGGGCTGTACTGCTGGGAGGATGGAAACAGGAACTGCTCTAGCATATTCGAAGCAGAGACGAGTCCGTCCTTCGTGCGCACATACTCTGCCGTGTTCTTGATATAATCGATCACCTTTTCTTCCGGATCCATATAAGCTAATCCGGCTTCCTTCGATGTCTCGATCTCCTGTGTGTAATAACCGATCTTTATCGTCTGTCCGATTGTGACCGTTCCGGAATCCGGCAGGATTCTGCCATCGATCATCTTCATTAACGTCGTCTTGCCGCTTCCGTTTGCCCCGACAAACCCAATCCTGTCATTTTTCAGGAAAATATAGGTAAAATCGCGGATCAGCGTTCTTCCGTCATAGCTCTTGCTGATGCCGTCCAGCTCCACCGTTGTCCGTCCCATGCGGGAGCTGACCGAACTGATCTCCACCACCTGATCCGTCTGCGGCCCCGACTGGTTCTTCAGACTCTCATAGCGTTGGATCCGTCCCTTCTGCTTCGTGGTTCGTGCCCTTGCGCCGCGTCTGATCCACTCTAACTCCTTGCGTAAAATGGTCTGGCGCTTTCTTTCGCTCGCCTGCTGCATGTCCTCGCGCTCTGCCTTCAGCTCCAGATAGCCAGAATAATTCGCGTCATAGCTGTAAATCGAACCCTTATCCACTTCCACGATCCGATTGCATACGCTGTCTAAGAAATAGCGGTCATGCGTCACCATAATCAGCGCGCCGCGCCACTTCTTTAAGTACGCTTCCAGCCAGTCTGCCATCGCCGCATCCAGGTGGTTGGTCGGCTCGTCTAAGACAAGCACATCGCATGGAAGGAGCAGTGCGGCCACAAGGGCTAACCGCTTCCTCTGTCCGCCGGACAGCTCTCCTGCCTTCTGGTTGAAGTTCGTGATTCCAAGCTTTGTCATCATCGACTTGGCATCGCTCTCTAAGTTCCACTGGTCTGCCGCGCCAATTGTTACGTCTGTAGTATCTCTTTTTTCCAGATCACCGCCCACATAGTGTCTGCTGCACTGGTAGAGTACCGTCTCTAACACAGTATGCTCCGGGTCAAATGCCGGATTCTGCGGCAGATATCGCACAACCACATGGTTTGCCTTAATCACCTGACCCTCGTCCGGCTCCTCGATTCCTGCGATGATCTTAAGAAGCGTCGACTTTCCGGTTCCGTTGATGCCGATCACGCCGACCTTCTCTCTTTCCTGCAAATAGAAAGAAGCTTTATCAAAAAGCTTCCTCTCTGTGTATGACTTTGTAATTTCTGTTACGTTAATAATATTCATTCTGATTCCTTACTGCCTGTTTTGCTCTTCCTGACGCTGCTCTTCTTCCTCCTGAGCTGCCCGCGCTTCGATAATCGCCTCATTCAACTGAAGCATCTTTGCATCCAGCATCGACACAATCCCGGAACATTCCCGTAAATCACGGCTTATGTATTCTGGTGCATTTCCCTCAAACTTATAGTAAATCTTGTGCTCTAAGCTTGCCCAGAAATCCATCGCCATCGTGCGAATCTGGATCTCCACCTTTGTGTCTACCACGCGGTCTGACAGGAAAATCGGCACGGTCACCAACATATGGTAACTCTTGTAACCGCTCTCCTTCGGATGCTTGATATAATCCTTCACTGAGACAACTGTCAGGTCATTCTGCTTGCCGATCATCTCTGCTAATCTGTAAATATCGGATGTAAAAGAACATACAATCCGGATTCCTGCGATGTCATTGATATAGTCCACCATGTTGTCAATCGTGCTCTCATAGCCGTATCTCTTCAGCTTCTTCACGATGCTCTCCGGTGTCTTGATTCTTGATTTGATATATTCGATTGGGTTGTACTGATGTACCTGCTGAAATTCGTCATTTAATATTTCAACCTTGGTTCCGACTTCCTTCAGTGCTGATCTATATAAAAAAATAATCGTATTCCAACTATCTACCCCTTCACTCAAGGTAAATGGTCTCTCCATAATCTGCCTCCGACAATCTGTTTCGTACTTTATTCAGTATACCATACTTTTGTATGATATGGGGAAATCTTTCAAAAGTTTACACTTTTTTTATAGTTGGAGATAGCCCTTTTCACCCAATTTTTTTTCGATCACATCGAGGATTTCCTTGCGGTCTGCCTCTACGGTATGCCAGTGTTTTCCACCGGTTAAGACATTTAACGGCTGGCTCTTGCTCTTTTTGATCTTCTCCATAAATTCCTCGACATCCAACCGATTTGCAAGTATCAGATCCACCGCGATCTGACCGTATATATCATGCTCCACGATGACATCAAGCACCTTGCCGCCGTACTCGACGATCGTGCACAACTCATCTTCCATCTGATCATCTGTGTGCTGCACATAGTAAATCCGCTTCGGCTTCTCCACACCTTCCTCCGGATGATAGAGAAAATATCCCTTGTTCGTGCTTAAAATATTCCGGTTCGTCGCCCGAAGCAGCGCAATGTCCTGCACAATTGCCTGACGGCTGACCCCGAATTCCCTCGCAAGTTCTGTACCACTCACCGGTGTCTGTGCGTTCTCAATGCACTCCACGATCTTTTTCCTTCTTCTGTCTCCCTCTGTCATCCTGTAATCCTCCCACTTCTGTCCATACGTCTTAGTCTTCTTCAATCACATGCATTTCCAGATAGTCAAATTCCACTGCCTCAATAAAGCTGTCCTGCATAAAACGTGTCTTCGCATGCCGCTTAAATTCTTCGATATTCGCATCCAGCCAGATCGGCTTTCCGAGGTCGAATTCATAGCATACCTCATCGATTGCCCGGAAAATCTTATGTGTCCTTGTATCCGCTGTATCATCTGTCACAGTTGTGTCCCGCAGCAGATGGTTGTTTTTCATCATTTTAAACCAAATTCTCATCGTTCCTGCTCTTTTTCTTATTTTTCTGCGTGTCTTCTCTGGCGGTTCGCCTCATACATCAGAAGTGTCGCTGAAATCGCTGCATTTAACGACTCCACCTGCCCGCACATCGGGATTTTAATATAAGTATCTGCAAGATCTGCAATCTCATCCGTAAGACCGTTCCCTTCATTTCCAATGAGAAAAGCGCTCGCTCCGGTGTAATCCGGCTCATCGTACTGCATCGTTCCCTTCAGATGTGCTGCGTAAACCTTCACACCGTCCGCCTGAAGCTCTTTTACCGTCCCTGACAGATCGTCCGTCACCACATACGGCATCCGATAGATGCTTCCCATCGTGGAGCGGATCGTTTTCGGATTAAATAAATCCACAGTCGTGCGGTTCATAATCACACCCGTGATGCCTGCGCCCTCTCCTGTCCGAAGCATAGTGCCGAGATTCCCCGGATCCTGAATACTCTCTAAGATAAGAAGATGTGTCTTCTCTCCACAGAGCAGATCGGAAAGCCCATACGATGGCTGCTCCACGAGACAGAGAATCCCCTGCGGTGTCTGCGTGTCAGATACCGCCTTAAACACGGAATCTGACACCATTTCATAGGTACAATCCGCCATCAGACTCTCATTCTCCTGCACAAAGCTCTCGGAAGCATAGACCTGTCTTAACCATGCTTTCGGAACTTCCTGGAACATCTTTCTTCCTTCTACCACAAAAAGTCCCTGTTCTTTTCTCGTCTTTGCCTTCTTCATAAGCTGTGACAGATTCTTCATCTGCTGATTTGACGTACTTGTAATCATCTCTGTTCTCCTGTTTCTGCCGCCGCTTCCCGGATTTTCCAAGACCTTCCGGCTTTTTTCATTCTGTTTCCGCTCCCTTTATCATACCATCCCCGGTTTCTGCTGTGAACCCTGTTTTTCTAAAAATAGGGAAGAATCAGAAACGAAACTGACAAAAAAACGGCACCACATCATCTGCAGTGCCGTCTTCTCTTTTATTCTGTTTTCTCTTCTATTATTCGTAAATGTGTTTTTTCTTTTCTTTCGCCTTTGTCTGTTTCTTCTTTAACATGTGTTTCGGGTTCTTGTCTGCCATAACGTATCCTTCCTTTCCAACTGCCTATAGGCTTTTCGGTCTGTAGGTTACTTTCATGCATTTCTCTGTTTCTGAGTATGTTATAGCACTGTTGCTTAGCACTGTCAAGAGGTGAGTGCTAATTTTTTAAGATTTTTTTTGCAAACCTTGATTTTACGGGGTTTGCAACACTTTTTCTTCCTTA
>ERZ773107.1946-NODE-1946-length-16772-cov-11.610217_pt1 | contig 16772 bp, 17 predicted proteins | sample MGYA00580571_ERZ773107 | MGnify/ENA primary metagenome ERZ773107 (study PRJEB29015, sample SAMEA2737843) | human gut metagenome | biome: human gut; feature: human-associated habitat; material: faeces | place: China | collected 2012 ... | reverse complement strand
TTTGGTTATTGCGCACAATCTTCACAGCGTAAATTGGAGTTTCGCAATTGGCTATCTACTAACTAGACAAAAAGGAGATGGTTTGGAATGAACACCTGTCATTAAAATTTAATCCAGATTGCAGCAAATTTCTCGAAGTCTGGAAATAACTTTATCGTTAACTGCATTTTTACGGCAGATCAAATTAATTTTCCACGGAATAGCATCGTAAAGTTCTATTTTGCGAAGACCTGCCGGCAATTCTTCTTCAGGATGAATATCTGCGTCAATGCCAATTCCAATCTTTTCTTGACAAAAACGGTAGATCAACGAATTTTCCATTGTGCAAAGAACAATATTAGGCGTGAATCCAAAGTCGCTGCAGCGCTGGATAAGATTATGATAACTGGAATATTTCTGGTTCATAGAAATCAGAGACTGTTCCTGAAGATCCTGGATACTCAACATATCCTTTTCATAATAGGGATGTCCCTGATAGATAATAGCATTCATTTTTCCAGTATAAATAGTTGTAGATGCCAGCTCTGTATGGGAGCAGGCTCCAATCATAAATCCAGCGTCCATAGTACCATCAAGAAGTTTTTCGGCCACTTCCTGATTTTCCAGCTCATCCCATTGCAATTCCAGTCCTGGAAAATAGTCCGTTAAATGTGAAATCTGATCGAGTGGTAGTACGTTAAGCGAACCGCAGGCAAAACCGATATGAATCGTCCGCTGACGATGATTCATTTGTTGCATTTTCTGTTTCAGATCTTCTAAATAGTAAAGAAGTTCCTGACTCTGGGCATAGAAATAATGACCACTCGCGGTGGGAAATGTTCCGTTCGCAGCACGCGTGAAAAGTTTAGTTTGAAGTTCATTTTCCAATTTTGCAATAATACGGCTTAATCCCTGAGGGGTAATAAAGATCTGAGATGCTGCTTTGTTGATGCTGCATTCTTCGTATACAAGACGAAAACAACGAATCTCCCTGGTATCCATAAAATACACTCTCCTTTTTTGATATCTTTCAGTATACGCTGTCAAAAAAAGAATAACAACCAGATAAACTTTTATGAAGCTTTCTGATTCTCTGTTTTGTATTCTTCCGGAAACAGATATGGTTTTATAACTTCCAGTTTCTCCCCAAACAGCCTTGCAATAAAACCAACCAATAGAGCCGCTATGACAGTACCTTCACGTAAACCGTTTAATCTGCCCAAAATAACAAAAGAAAGAACGCCTGCGATAATTACCATAGAAAAATCTTGCTTATCTGGTAACTAAAAAAAGACAGACAGTCCTCAGATAAGGGACTGATCTGTCTGAATGTCAGATATCTAGAGCTGCATGATATCCTTCATATACTGCATTTGTGATAGTTGATACACGGTTGGCGTCACCTATCACTCTTACAAATGGTGCACTGTCACGGAGAGAATCCACAAGTGCCGTTCTGGAGCGCTGCCCAAGTGCACAGATTACAGAAGTTCCTGGAACCAGAATCTGCTGTTTATCTTCCGTTTCACAAAGAACTCCGTCTGGACGAACCTCAAGACCACGATATCCAGTATGTACAGTGACATATTTTTCGATCTCTTTTAAAAGAAGCGGACGATGCCGTACATTGGCATCCGGAGCCAATTCTGTTCTCATCTCTACCAGATGAACCTGTTTTCCTTCCTGACCGAGATGAATCGCGCATTCACAGCCTGCAAGCCCACCGCCAAAAACAACTACCTGATCCGTAACCTTTTCTTTCTCAAGGTAATAATTATTGACAATCACTACATTATCATCTCTCAGCCCCTTGATCGGAGGAACAAGAGGTTGAGATCCTACAGCTATGATCAAGGCATCCGGTGCTTCTTTCTCCACGTATTCAGGTGTAACTTCTACAGATGTGCGAATTTCCACACCTGCATTTCTGGCAAAAAGTGCATAAGTATTGGACAGTTCATACATTTCCCGTTTAAAAGGAAGCGCCTTTTCGCTTTTTAAAATCCCACCAAGTTCTGCTTCTTTCTCACAGAGGATCACCTGATGACCACGTCTTGCAGCTGTGTATGCGGCATAGAGACCACCAGGACCGCCGCCTGCTACAAGAACCTTTTTCTTGACAGATGCAGGCTGTACTTCACTGCCTTCTATCTCACGTCCGATCAGAGGATTAACCGTACATCTTCTGGTCGAAGTTGCTGCACGTTCGGCCATGCAGGTAAAGCAGCGGAGACATTTCACAATTTCATTTTCGCGATTTTCCACGACTTTTCGAGGTAAAAACGGGTCTGCAAGAAGTGCTCTTGCCATATAAACGATATCTGCTTTTCCAGAAGAAATGATTTCTTCCATCTGGGCCGGATCATTAAGACCACCAATGGTTGCAACAGGTACAGAAACATGCTTCTTAATTTCTGCCGCCAGATATACATTGCATCCATGGTCTCTAAACATCGAAGGATGGGTATCTCCAAATCCAAGCTGGTAAGTTCCTGCTGATACATGTATCAGATCTACATATGGTTCGATTGTCTGCGCGATGCGGACTCCTTCTTCCAGATCATACCCACCCTCAAAGAGTTCAGAACCACTCATACGGAATTCAATCGGGAATCCGGATCCCACTGCTTCACGAACAGCTTTCAATACTTCCACAGCAAGTCTGCAGCGATTTTCCAGACTTCCGCCATATTTGTCAACACGCTTATTAAAGTAAGGAGAAAGGAACTGATTGATCAGCCATCCGTGACCACCATGGATCATAAGCATCTGAAAACCGGCACGTTTTGCAAGTGCTGCTGTTTTTCCATAAGAAGCAACAATATCCTGAATCATTTCTTCAGTAAGTGCCTTCACAGGTACTCCATCTGTGCGGACTGTATCACAGGGTCCCCACTGGTGCATGGAGTGTTGACGGGATTTATCGGTCATATAAGTTCCTGCGTACATCCCTGAATGAGAAAGCTCAAGACTTGGAACTGCACCATGTCGGGAAATTGCATCTGCCGTATAGGTTGCAGCTGCAAGCGAATTCAAGATAGCAGTATCCAGATGATATGCATGTGAACCGTCCGTTTCCGGATGTACCATGCATTCACTGACTGTTACGGCAGCCGCACCACCTTTGCCGCGCAGTTCGTAAAATGCTGTTGATTTTGGTCCAATACAGCCATCATTTGTGATATCTGTTCCACCCATAGGTGCAGAAAACATTCGATTACGGAAAGTTACACGTCCAATCTGGATCGAACTGGATAAATATGGGAATTTTCGTTTCATAAATATAAACACCTCTTTTTATAGATTTTCTCAGGTTCATTTCTGATATCAGGTATTGAAACTGCGGCAATCAGTATATTTGCTGCCACACTCTATTGCTAAAAATAACAAAAAAATGCATTTCCATCCATCAATAAAATGGCAATGCACTTATAACATTTTGTTGGTACCTATTTTATCAGACTCCTTATATTTCTATTGAACCCACTGTCTCCGGCTTTTTCATCTGTATCAAAGGTTGATAACCAAATTCTACCGTTCGCCGGCTCACAGGATATATTCCATCTGTCGTTCCTTTGTTTTCATTCCCATTTTTTCATAGAAATGCTCTGCTGAGGTATTTCCAGTCCAGACGTTCAATGTCACTTCATAACAGCCCAGTTCTTTTGCCTGCTGCTTCACATATTCAAACAGACTTTCCCCTATGTGCTGCCCTCGTGCCTGCTTGTCAACGCAAAGGTCATCGATGAACAATGATTTAAATGGCACCATGTTGGTAGAAAATGGCTGCTCCCTGAGTTGACAGAAAGCATAGCCCATACACAGATCGTCCTCATCTACGGCAACGTAGACAGGATTGTTTTCCTGTTTCAATAACTCTGTCAACTCGCAGAGGGTATATTTGGTGGTACCTGGTATAAAAATATCCGGACGTATCTTAGCATGAATCTGTAATACCTGTCCCAATAGTACGAGAATTCTTGGGATGTCCTTTTTCTCTGCCTTACGAATCTTCATTTCAACTTTACTCCTTTACAATCCCGATTCTTTCTGGTTGCCCCTGACGAACCTGAAGTCGATGATAGATTTTAATAATCAAATTATACCACAAGATCTTTACGCAACAGTATCTTTTTCTTATGCTTTTATCCACTGTATTAATCCTGGATGATTCATGACTAAATCACATACAATTCTTCTCACTCCTGTCATATCCAAGCTGTGAACTGTTCAGGCACAACGTATAATTACTGGCTTTTCCCATGTCTGCTCCGTGTAAAAGTTATAATTTTTCTTTTCCCTGTAAATGTCAAATGCCTTCCATCCCTTATAAATCAAGCATTTCCGCTATTTTCCAGTCCTTGCTTTTCATGACGAACGCCTAGCGTTCGTCAACAACCTGGAAGATGAAAAACTTCAAGTGTTATTTGAATAAATGCTTGATTTTACTGGGTTTTCTGGCACTCGATTTCTTATCTTACCACTCGCTTACCACTCATATTTTGGCTACATAAAATTCGCTATTCGTTCCATCTCATCCGTCAGCGTACTTTCTCGTACATGGCAATACAGATCCATCGTCATCTGCAAAGAATTATGACCTAATATTTTCTGTAATGTCTTAGGCTCCATTCCGTTTTCGATACAGTTCGTTGCAAAGGTATGACGCAATCCATGAGGTGTCAGATGTTCAAAAAACTGATCCGGATTCTCTCTGTTAATCCGGGCAACAATATAATTGATTGAATCTTTGACATTCGCCGCATTGATTGGATTATTTGTCTTAGACGTAAATACCAGATTTTCAAATCCTTCCCTGGGCGAAAAACGAGTATCAATATCTTTCCTGTAGGTCTGTTGATACACAAGTACATCATATACTTTCTTAATCATTGGAATCTTGCGAAATCCTGCCTGTGTCTTAGGCTGATGAAACTCATACTGTGCATTGTGTCCATCCCCCGGCAGATAAGCAAGGGTCTGTTTGACTGTGATAACACGATTATCAAAATCAATGCAATCCCATGTTAATCCAAGGATTTCACCAATACGCATCCCTGTACCGAGTGCCACTACAAAAATTGGATACATCATCCCACCTTGGGAGTTCTCCAGAAGAATCTCCATCTCTTCTCTTGATAAGATACGCTTTTCTGATTTCACTTTTCCATCAATGATAGGATTGATACCTATTGCCGGATTCTTAAGAAGAAGATCAGCTTCTACGGCACGATTCAGAATATCCACAATCAAAGCCTTACAGTCACTTCTTGATTTATCCGAACCCAATTCATTGAAAGCATCCTGTAATACGATCAGATTAAGGCTTGTCAATTTTCTCCATCCAAGACTTTCTCTTAACCGATTATATTGTATCTCATAAGTTCTTTTGGTAGTGGTACGACAATGCTTCTTGCATACAGTGATCCACTTATCATACCATTCATCCAACGTCATTTTTGTATCTATGACATTGATCTGCTTTTCATTCTCAAAGATTTTCTCTCTCTGTTTTCTTCCCACCTCTGTGATTGTTTTGCCATACACGCTTCTCTGTTTTCCAAAGCGATCAATATATCTCGCTTCGTAAGTGCCATTTGCTCTCTGATAGATGGCATTTCCCAGTTCTTTTCCTTTATTTGTCTTTCCCACTTGTTGTCCTCCAATAAAAAAACTCATGGGAAAAACGTGTATGTTCTATCTCCATAAGTTTAACGCATTTACTATTCTTTTTCCATGCCTTTTTAGATAATAGTTTTGCAACAAAAAAGCAGTAGATCTGCCACGACCTACCGCCTTTCAAGCATTTATTTAATAATTTGCTACACAACCACATTCCACCATATTTGCTACTATGATGCATCACACAATTCATCTAATAAATCTTTATATAATTCATATGACTCTGAATCTAACAATTTGTACTTATCATTGGTAAGTGTGATAATGTGTACTTGTTTATCTGGCTCAATATCTTTTTCATTAAATCCCAGTAATGATAAAATCAATTGTCCCGAATCGCATTTATTAGTAATATACTGTACTAATCCGTACTTTTTTTGATTGTCTGTTTCTACATTGTTTGGGCTATCAAACACCACTGGAAACTCTATAGCCTCTTTATTAAACATTTTTCTGAGTTCCAAAATAGTAATATACCATACTATTGTAGCTATATTCTTATTACTACCACTTGCATTTACGGAATTGGTAATCTTTTTAAAGCTATCTGGAGATAACTCATTTAAACCAAATTGTGTTCTCGCTGTCATCATATGCTCATAGTACTGCGCTTCTACCCGCTTCTTTTTTGTTCCATAAGCATTGATTTTTGTTCCTACAGCCTTTAGTTCTGCCTTAGCAGTTTCTATTGCATCAATCACTTCAATCTGCTCTGAAACAACCTCATCCCTTAATTCTGACAATCCTTTTTGTCTAAGGACATCATCTGTTTTCTCATTATTAATCTTTAGTTTTTTTTCGTATGCAGACATTTGTTCTAAGAGTTCTTTATACATTTTTTCTTCTTTTTCAATTTGCCTCTGATATTCAAGAAGAGAGATTTGCAAATCATTTTTTATCAAAATTGCATCTTCTATTAAATTATAATTTTTGCTTTTTAACTGAATAGTATCTGCCAATTCCGTTCTACATTCCGGGCATATATGCTTACGAAGTTTCTTTATTTTCTTTTCACTCTCCTTAGAAACATCCTCAATCTCCTTCAACATCTGCTCTGTTTCGTATAAGTGATTTCTCAAATCAATTAACTTCTTTTTGCTCTTACTCAACTTATCCAAAACCTCTGCATACTCTTTCTGATATATAGCAACATCTTTTCTCAATGCCTCATAACTAGAAGAAACCGATACTCCTGCAAGTTTTTTGTCAAGACCTTCAATCATTGCCTTAAATATTTCAAGCTGCGATTCACTCTGTGCTTTTTTCTCTTTTATCTCATCTCGACTATGTACTAGTTCGAAATATTCTTCGTTATATACACCTAAATGATAAAACAAAACATTTTCTCTAAAACCCACATACTGTCCTAAATTTTTAAATGCAGCATAATTATTTCCTTCGTAATGATCTTGATCTATATAAAATGGTAAATAATTGTATGCAGGAGGTGTCACTTCTAATTTTTCGCTTCTATTAGGCAGCTGTACTGCAAAATTGGTGTAACGCTTAAGTTTTTCTGACAATTCTCTGCTACTTACCGATGTAAATAATACTTCTTTATTCTCACTAAAAAATTTAAATAATTCTGCTGATCTATAAATATAATACCCTATACCATCTATATCAATTTTCAATACATATACTTTATCCTTGCCTTCCCAATTTTTTTCAAAACAACCTTCTGCTCCCATAGTATGATAAAGACTTCTCATTATTACAGATTTTCCTCTGTCCGTTCCATCTTCCTGACTGGAGGTAATGATATTTATTCCATCTGTAAATTCTACCTTCTTTGCCTTCTTTTCTGAAGGGGAAAAAATAAACAACTCTCTAAATATTAATCTCATTATCATATCCTCCTTCCACATATTTATGAATTACTATCATATAACATACTGTTTTTTCTGCATTACTATATTCAACCGGAAATTTATCATGATATGAATCGGTTAATATATCTATCGCCTCTTCAACATCTGATATTTCAGAATACTCCATCAATGTTTTTGCCATCATGATTTCCATATTTTGAAGAACCCGTGAACGAGCCATCTTAGGTAATAAAGAATTTAAGGCATCCTTATAACTTTTTTTCTCATGAATTCCTTTAATTTGATTAATATAATCTCTCGTTTGATTGATTCCTGTTTTTTCATTCGATAAATGTGCATCTAACATCCTGTCAAACTCATTACGAGAAATACCCTTAAATTTTTTGATTTGTTCATAATCATTTGCATCAAATTCATAACAAGCTTTTTCAGATACCGCATCGAACACCAACCGATATAAAGCATTAGGATTTACCGGCTCACTTCCTTTAACTTTTTCAAAAGTTGCCATAAGCTGTCCTTTAATTTCATTCTCAGGCTGTAATAAATTCATTGGCGTATAAAGATAATATGAGTTAGATAAATCCACATCCTTTGTTCCTAACTCTTTTTTTATAGCTTCTATAATTACTGATTTATTGCTCTGACTCAAACTGTCAAGGCAATTTTCTCCCGGCTCACTAGAAAGTGCTTTAAATGGAGCATTACAAACAAGTACTGTTTTTACTGGAACAGTACTTATTGTATTTAACACAAACAGTTTTCCTAAAATAGACCCCTGCTCTCCCTCTTTTACCTTCACTAAACTTTTAGCCGTATATTTAGGTTGGCTCTCTTTGTGCGTCTTTATCTGGTAAAATTCAAACCCATTATCCAAATGTACTTCAATATCACACACTAAATCAAAAACAATTGTAAAATCATTTGCAGATTCCATAAGTTCAAGCATCCTGCTAATGCCCCACAATAGTTCTAATCGAAATCTATTTTTTGATCTGCTACCAGACAAATCACATGGTAATCCCATATAATATTCTATCTGATTCAAGAAATCACCTCCTTATGAAGCATCATTCACAAATAAGATAAGTTTATTATACATTCTCTCCTCAAATAAAAATAGTGCTTTTTATTTTCAATTCCCTAAAATATGTTAAACCCTGTACGTTCTCATATAAATCAAATAAACAGTTGTTTTAACAGCCACTGATCCACTTTCCCCCTGTGAGCGTACAGCCGATTCCCTATCCTCACAGTAAAACCATTCCCCGGATCATGAAGCAATTCCCGGGCTTTTGTCTCTCCAATGCCCAGATAATCACAAAATTCCTTTATATTCAGTAATGCTGGTATAATTTCCTTTTCTTTTACTCTGTTCTTCAATTCTTCCTTCACCGTCTGTTTGAGAATGCCCTGCAACAAAATACTGCAACAAGGCTCATCAAACTTTCCTTATCAAAATTATATGTTGTTTTCCTACTAATATTTTTTAGATATTTATTGTTGTTTCTGTTGTTAAAGTACAGAAAAGCCAGATAAATCAGAGCTTGTACCGGGCAACATTCCCGCAACACACTATGCACACGGCCTACAACAAAAGCCTACTTGAAGGGCAGTTCCTCTTGATTTTCTACACTAATAAATTCATCAAATAATTTTTCCTGTGTAATACCTCCGCTGTTGTCCGGCTTTGTTACAGAAATATCCCGTTCCCATCCACGCTGACGACCATACCCGGCAAATGTTCTTGGATTGGAAAAATATTTCCACCCAACAATACTCTGATTCATGATGTCGCATATTTCACGAAGTTCCCAATGCTGTGGATCGTTATATGGATGATCTAAAGCCTCTTTATACAATAACTTAGAGCAAACCGTATTTCCATTATATGCATCCAAAAATGCCTGTATCATTCCAGCTTTGGTATCTTCCGGCATGAAATTTTGCTGCCTGTCCTTGAGCATTTTCTGAATGTCCGATGGCAGTTTCAATTCCCATTGTCCCCTACGATAGATTTCCATTGCCTCTGCCCATACCTGTTTGATATAGGCTCTTGATTCAGCCTCATCAGCCAGAATATGTACCTCAGCTTCTTCCGTCTTGACAAGAACCGGTAAAAATCGTCTGTTTCCAGATCTGTCCAAAGGCAGAAAATCCATTGTATTAGAAGTACCACCAAACACACATTGCCGTAACCTGTCTGACGCAAACTTATCATACCTGATACGATAATTTTCCTTCTGTCTGCTCAGGAATGACTTTATTTCTTCAATGCTTTTTGCATTTGCAGTTGCAATCATTTCTGACATCTCAATAATCCAATATCCCTGTAATTTTTCAAAGACACTGTCATCATCCAATTTGCGGAGATCATCTGAAAACCAATCATCCTTAATCGCCAGAAATCGAAAAAAGGTACTTTTCCCAGCACCTTGTCCACCTACCAGGCAAAGCATAACATCAAATTTGCATCCCGGATGAAATGCCCGGTGAATAGAACCCAGCAAAAATAATTTGAATATCTCATAATTGAACTCATCAATGTCGGCTCCCAGAAAATGATGCAGACAATATCGGATGCGTTTCTTTCCATCCCACACAAGTTCCTTGAGATATTCCCTGACCGGATGAAATGAATTTTCATGTGCCGCCAGTGTAACGGCATCTTCGATTTTCTTCTCACAGGTAAGTCCATAGTTACTTTCCATATATAAACGGATATATGCAAGATCCGTGTCGTTCAATGCACTTCCTTCCGGGCGCTGATACCATAATGGCTTCACGATATATGTTTTTACCGCCAGAAGATTATAAGCAAGTGCTCCTGTCAGATATGGATCATTCTGAAGCACGATCAGACAATTTCCAATCGTGCTTTTCACAGCTCCCTTTTCTGTCCGAAGCAGCATTTCCTTAACCTCGTTCACGCTCATGGGCTCTCTGTTTTCTTTCAGAGCCTCCTGTAATGCATTTCTCTCTGCGGTTGTTAAATTCTCTAATTCGTTCATGAATACTTTTTACCTTTCTTCCCTGATTTTGCACTAAAAAAGCTCTGTCACGAACATCGCCATTTAACAGGGTATCCAGCAGATACTCCGTCTGGTCAATGTTGTCCAGAGCTTCGCAGAAGAGTGGATGCCATTCCTCATCCATACTCTTAGGTGCATATTTAATTTTCCATTCTTTTAATAGATGCAGATAATCCGACAAACCTTTAAAACAATAATCCTGTGCCTCACGAAATTCCTGTTCCAAAGTTTTCTTTGGTTTTAACGGCTTTTGCGGAGGCTTGTACTTTTCAGATTTATATTCCAAGCCAAAATCATCTGCTATTTTCATGGCAGCGTCTTTGGATGTCATACCAAAGTACTTACCAACAAAATCAATTGCATCTCCTTTTTCCCCACATCCAAAGCAATAGTATCTTTTATCCAGTTTCATACTGGGATGCTTATCATCATGGAACGGACAACAAGCCATCCCATTTCGACCGATTTTCATACCATAATATTCTGCCACCTGTCTGGCGGTAACATTATCTTTAACAACACGGAATACATCCATCAACGCACCTCTCTTTCCGATTGCTTTTTCTGATTGTGATCGTCATTTTTCTGATCAGCCTTTTTTTTCATCTCAGCCAATCTCATTTTTATTGAGGAGCGTGCCACAGAAGCAATTTCTTTCTCATTTTTCTGCTTAATTGACGGAGATAACAGCTTCTGTGAAATGGCAACCGTGATTTCCTTTGATTTTTTCGAAATCAGATCAACCAGACGATTCAATATATTTTTTGAGAAATTCTTCTGACCTGATGATAAAGATGAGTTTTTGCCGGTCAGCCTGTCCCTCATATTTTCTATGGTCGAAATATCTTCAAGAGTTGTTTCCGTCCTCACAGTATCTGTAACCACCTCACAAGCCCGTTCATATGCCTTCTCAGCCACTTCCTGTGCCAGAATATCAATATCATTCAGTTTTAATGTAAGTTCCTCTAATTTATTCTTTTGACTCTCGATTTCCTTTTCTTGTCTGGCTATAATAAAATCATTTTTCTCCAAGTGTTTTTTTCCTGTCAATGGATCTTTCTCAATTATCACACCATATTTTTCTGCAATTTCAATATACAGACGCCTGACTTCTTCATCAAAACTTACTTTGCAATTATTGGTCTTATTTTTCTTTTTATCCGGTTTTGGAGGATGAAAGCCCATTGCTTCACATGCTTTCTCCTGCTTGGGGAAGTTCATGCCATAACCATCATCTGCAAAGAAAACATGACGTTCATGAATATGGGGTGTTGCTTCATCCATATGCAAAGCCCAATCAAGAATCTGCATATGTGATCCATATTTCTCCTGTATCACCTCAAACAATTCCGCTGCCACCTTAACAAAAACTGCCGGATCTTCATATCCATCTTTGGTTCCAAGCTGATAAATCGTCTCTTCGGGACAGGTGCGTGAATCCTCCATGATCTGCCTGACATTTCTTATTCTTTCCGTATGTCTGGACTTCTCATGCCTCTCATTTTGTGCATCTATGGAATCTCCGAATTGTTTGTGATAATAAAGGTATTCAACTTCATCAAATAAATATTTTCTTTCCGGTCGGACTCCATTTTCATCCACAAGGTTATATCCTTGCAGATAGTCCCAGTAAACATTCCATTTGCTCCTGTCAGCATCAACATGCCCTGCATTTTCAAGATTAAATGACCGGTCATTATGACCTGCCTTGAATACACCATTACTGTCTTTGCGACCATTTGTCCTAGTTGCTCTCACTTTTTTCTTTTCCATCTCAATTTTCTCCTTTTCCGGGCATAAAAAAAGGAACCGATTTCTCGATTCCTTTTTTCAGCCCTTGCTGATTTCTTCACAAATTCAATTTTTCTTTTCGTAGCAAAGCTACGATATCTGAGCGAAGCGTGACAGATAATAACCCAATACGATGTGTCACAACACATCTATGGGCCCGCTGGGTCTTCGCTCCGCTCCGGTCGGTTCAGAGCAATGGTCCACCGGACCATTTGAACCCCTGGACGGACTAGGGTGCTTCGCACCTTTTTTCATTCAAAAATAATTATTGAATCATCCCTATAAACTGTTAAGGAAACAATCGGAGTTGGTGTAAACGAAAAAGCAGCCTTGAGTTCTGATAAAAACTGCCCTTTCGTTTACATCAATTTCGATTTTACCTTGGTGAACAAAGTCGCGTCCCTTTAGCCGATAGCTATGGGGATTCAATCGTTGCTCTTTTCCTTAAGTTTATCATACCGGATGTTTTGGTAAAAGTTTTTTTATTCAAGAAATCAATTTCAGGCATGACAAACAAACCTCCTATGAGGAAGTCATTTATTCTATGCAATTGTAGATCTTAACATCTCATATGTGCACGAAAAGAAGAACTGTATTTATCTTTGCGGGGTGATACCATATTCCCTCCACAAGAAGAACATTTGCATACATCGATGTGATATAAAACCCTTATCATTTCTACTGCATTTAGATTTTTTAATGTAGAAATGTATTTCTTACATCCAAGCAGGTTTCTGCAATGAGTTATCTTTTTTCTCTTGTTTCTACATGATAGCAGACCATAGTGCCGGATTCTGACAAATCGTTTGGGAGGAACATGCATCATGAATCGACGGATGAATTCTTCTCCTGAAATTGTTTTCTCTTTCCAGCAGCCTTCGTTTTTATAGTCTTTTACTACATATGTAACTGTCGTATCTGTCATGGATTTGATTCGATGATTACTGATTGCTATCCTGTGGGTATATTTTCCAAGATAATTGATAACCGACTGTGCACCATTGAAAGTTTCTTTACAGTAAGTGACCCAGTTCTTTTCATAACACTTATCAAGAAGTTCTTTAAAACGATAGCTGTTCTGATATTTCTCTGCTGTACCATGAAATTTAAGCTTAGAATCATTCCACAGGCTTTTTAACTCATCCAGATATTTTCCACGGAACACTTTCGAGATAACACCATATGGGAGAAAAAATTTTCCACCTGTTTCTTTCCATTTATTTTCATCATCAAGCCCACCTCCAAGAACAATGGTATGAATATGAGGATGATAATTCATTGCAGAACCCCAGGTATGAAGAATGCAGATATACCCTATATTAGCTCCCAGGTACTTTGCGTCTTTTGCCAATTCATTCAAGGTTGCTGAGGCAGCATGATACAGTACATCATACAACAGCTTCTGGTTGCTGTAAATGATGGAATTCAATTCCTCAGGAACTGTGAATACTACATGATAATAGGGTGCATCAAGTACGTTCTCTTTTTGTGCATCAATCCATTTCTCTTTCGGAAACTCCTGGCACATGGGACAGCATCTGCTTCTGCAGGAGTTATTATGAATGCTGATACATCCGCAGTCCTCACAAACACTGATGTTTACACCAAAAGCGCCTGTTTTACAGTTCATGATATGATAAGCTGTTTTTCTATGATGAGCAGGAGGGCTATTCCTCTTTTCATAAGAAGGATAAAACCGTTCAAATACATCTTGTATCGTACATGATTTCTCCATAATCATTCACCGCCCATCTCATCAAATGGACTCCTGATTCCAAGCAGAGTTTTATTGCTTACATGCAGATAAACCTCTGTTGATTTTGGATCACGATGTCCCAGAAGCGCTTGAATATATTTTACATCACAGCCGGATTCAAACAGATGACTTGCAAAGCTGTGACGTAAACAATGCGTGGAGACGTGTTTCTGAATGCCTGCTCTTTTGGCACTTTCACGAAAAAACTGAATGACACTATCTTTTGTAAGATAATCCCCTGTCCATGAACTTGGGAACAAAATCCCTCTTGGTCTGCCACATTGAAACCAGTATTCTGTCAATATTTCGAGCGTCCGGTCTGCAAGCAAAGTATAACGATCAGAGCGACTTTTCCCATCACGGATGTGTATGGTTTTTTTCGTGCGTGAAATATCATCATAATGAAGATGTGTGACTTCTGAAACACGAAGTCCGCCTGAATACATAGTAGCAATCATAGCTTTGTGCTTCAGATTTGGCGTAGCATCAAGAATAGCTGATATTTCTGTTTTTGTAAGCACCGTTGGTAACTTTCTGTCCCTTTTCATACGAGGTATGTCATCATCATCCCAATTCTTCTTCAATATTTTTTTGTAAAAGAAGCGGATTCCTGAATGGTAGTGATTGTATGTTTCCGGTGAAATCCCGGAAAGTTTCTTTTCAGTTAGGAATATATCAACATCGTCAGTTGTTAATGCATCTATATCCTTGGCTGTGTGGTTCAAAAAATGAGCAACACTGGTACAGTATGCATGAATCGTGGAATCCTTGAGATTCCGTTTATTCGCAGCAGATTGAATCTGATTAAAAATTTCTTCGTACATAATAAAATCCTCCATGTAAAATCAGTAGTTAATGAAAAACCCTGCTTACATGGAGGTGCATTAGCATAATAAAACCGCTTGTCAGAAAAGCGGTCAAATGGTATTCTTTTCATAGGCAGTGGTGTCTTTCTTTATTGAATTGTTTTGTGTGGTAACTTTACAATATCAAATACTGGTAAGAATTGCCATTGCCTATTTTATTATTGAGAAAAAGAAAGCTGCGCCACAGCCTTGGCAGGCCATCGCGCAGCGATTTTGTTCAATCGGAAGTTTGCGGAGACTAACTATGAATAGAGCAATTGGAAAATATAAATGTCCATGTTGTGGATTTTATACTTTTGATGAAAAGCTTAATGGTAATTATGATATATGTCCAGTGTGTTTTTGGGAGGATGATCCAATACAATTAGAGGATAATGAATATGAAGGTGGAGCTAATCGAGTTAGTCTCATACAGGCAAGGCATAATTTTTTATTGTTTGGTGCATGTGAAGAAGAAATGAAAAAGCATGTAAGAAAACCTAAAGAAGATGAATTGCGTGGTATTGATTAGCAATGTGCATTTTTCAGTAATTATAGAACGACGAATTTGATGGAGAGAATATTATGGAATATGATTTGTTTAGGAATAAGGTACAGCAAGTAAAGGCTAAGAAACCGATACTTTTCGCCCTTGAAACTGATACTCCGCCTTCTATAGATAAAATAGAAGATTTTGAGAAAATATACAGGATGGTTTTGCCAGAGAAATATAAATTGTTTATCATTGAGTTTGGTGGAGGATATTTTGGATATGCCAATATATATTCGTTGGACAATAGTAGCAATTATTTCATAATGAAACATAAGTCATTTGTGCCAAATGGCTATCTTCCGATTGCTGATAATGGTTGTGGAGACTTTTATGTTGTAAAATGCAATGGAGAATATTGCTCTGACAAAATCTATTACTATACACATGATTCGCAAGAAATTACCGAAACAGCATATCATGACATTTTAGAGTATTTGTTAGATGTAGGATTAAAAGCATTGTAAACTTCTAATTTTTAGAATAGCATATTTTGATAGTATGAAGGAGATAAGGTTAAGATGAAAATTCCAGAGTTTAAGTATCACCCTGATCCTATTAAGACGGGAGCGTTTAGTCAGGGAGAATATAGAAAATGCGATTGTTGCAATGAAAGTACAAATATTTGGTACAGCGAACCATTTTATACTGCAAAGGATGGAATAGAATGTTTATGCCCAAATTGCATTGCAAACGGAATGGCTGCTTCAAAATTTGATGGAGAATTTCAGGATCCAGAAAGTACAGATCGTGTTTCTAATCCTGACAAGTTAGATGAATTAATTCACCGGACACCAGGATATTTCGGTTGGCAGCAAGAATATTGGATTGCACATTGTGATGACTATTGTGCTTTTGTTGGATACGTTGGATGGAAAGAATTGGTTGATATGGGGATAGATGGTCAAATTGAAAAGAACTATGATCAGAATTTGAATGGGTTTGATATAAAAGATGTAAAAGAATGTATGTATAATGAGGGTGTAATGCAAGGATATCTTTTTAGGTGCTTACATTGTGGAGAGCATTTTTTATATGTTGATTGTGACTGATAAAATTGAAATTATGTCGATGCAATGAAAGCGACAACTTCCAGACAACTTCCAATTGAGGAGGTAAACACTTTGGATATTGAGAAAACCAAATCATATTACAATCAAATAAGAAATGAAGATTTATGTGATTGTGATTATTGTAGAAACAATATTCATGAAGTCAAAGCAGCTTATCCTACCTCTTTTATAGACACTCCATAACCGTGAGTTCCATAACGTAAATTGCAGATTCTGTGGTGCAATTCACAGC